>ENA-UOOM01000060-UOOM01000060.1-fermentation-metagenome-genome-assembly--contig:-NODE-60-length-133558-cov-11.847681_pt1 | contig 133558 bp, 139 predicted proteins | sample MGYA00245781_ERZ724031 | MGnify/ENA primary metagenome ERZ724031 (study PRJEB28704, sample SAMN03018317) | fermentation metagenome | biome: anthropogenic terrestrial biome; feature: soil...
CTTCTCAAGCTCCTCCTTGTCGACGGCGGAGGCTTCCCGAGCCTGCTGGAGCTGGCCTAGGTAGTCGGCCTTGATTACCTCAATGTTGGCCTCCATGCTGGCAAGGTTGTACTTGAGCAGTTCCAGCTGGGCGGCCTGCTTCTCAAGCTCCTCCTTGTCGACGGCGGAGGCTTCCCGAGCCTGCTGGAGCTGGTCCTTCAGGGACGATATCTCTGAGGTAAGCGCGTTCGTCTCTTCGGCCATCCGGCCGGCCTTGGCATCCTTCTCCTCCACGGCCTCGGCTAGCTTAGAGAGCTCCGCCTCCTTTTCCTTAAGTGCGTTGGACAGCGCAGAGGCGGCCCTATCCTTCTCTTTCAGGGCCGCCGAGAGCGCAGAGACCGAGTTCTCCTTGGCGCCCAGGGAGCCGCGGAGCTGCCCGACCTCTTCCTCCAGGCTCATTAGCTGCACGCCGCGGGCGTTCAGATCGGCGGTGAGCTCCTCGATCCTGCGGCGGTGCTCATCTATAGCCTTCTTGGAGGCCTTCCTTCCGGTGACGTCCTTGTCCATTCCGCGGTATCCCTGGAGGGCGCCGTTCCGGTCCAGGATGGGGACGCCGTTCATCTCCAGGTGGACCGTGTGGCCGTCGCGGCTGCGGTGCCTCTTCTCCAGCGCGCTGATGGACGCCCTATCGGATAAGGCCTGGGCGATGGCCGAGGCGACCCTGGGGGCGTCCTCATCGTCCACGAGGTCCTCCGGCCTTCGACCCAGTACCTCCTCCGCCGCCAGTCCTAGGAGGTCCTTCACCCTAGGCGAGCTGTAGGTATAGGTGCCATCGGGGCCGAGCTCCCAGACCCATTCCGAGGAGCGCTCGCACAGCGCGCGAACACGGGCGCGGCTCTCCTCCAGGGACGCTTCCGCCGCCGACCGGGAGCGGCTCTCGATGTCAAGCTTCTCCGACACTTCGCGAAGCTTCCGTCCCTGGGAGGTCAGCTCGGACTCCGCGGAGGCAGCGACATTCATGGCGGCCAGCAGGCCTTCCAGCTCTGCCGCTGCCTCCTCGCCGGCCTCCAGTCTCTCTGGCGGGATGAAGAACATGTTATCGTACACGGCCCCCTGGCACACCAGCTTGGGATGGGTCTTGAGAGCGTACAGCAGAGCCTGGGGGGAGAACGCGCCACGGTCGTACAGGCAGGTCGTCCTCAGCCTCAACCCCAGGTCCAGGGTGCAGAGCTTGACCTCGTATTCCGGCCATCTCTCCACCCCGGGGAGGCTGTCCTGCGTCCACCGCATATCGCTTATGATCCGCATGGCCGTGAATCCGTACGAGGCGGCGAGCTCGGCCACGTTCTTGATCACCTGGATGGTCCAGTCGGGGTCGAACCGCCCCAGCTTGAAGTAGACCTCCTGCTTGCTGGACAGGATAAGGCCGCTGGTGCTGACAGCCTTTCCCACGTCGATATGCTGGGCCTCGAGCGCCTGGACGATCTCCTGATCATCCTCCATGTCAGAGATGTACAGGCAGAGCTCTCCCTTCTCCAGTCCGACCTTGATCAGAGGGACCGTGGACGCCAGCTTCTCGTCGGCACTGTCGTATATGAGCGCGATGTGGTCCTGCGAGACCGTCTGTTCAGTGGCCGCCCCTTCGTTCGGCCCATCGTTGAATGAATCCGCCATGATGTGCATCCTCCGCTCCAGCTCCCTCGCTGGGCATCCCATCGAGTATTTATACTCTGGACCCGCACCGCATTATTGGGACATAAAGCTCTCGCTCCCGATACCATCAACGGCGCGCAGCGGCCGGACGGCGTTCGACGGGCCGCGCATCGTGCAGAGGCCGAGTTGGCGTGGCCCGGCAGGAGTCCTGGCCGCACAATATTAAAGAACTTCGCCATCGATGCAAGAGCGATGTTATCCGAGCTTCGTTCCTACGCCGACGAGATCGTCAAGAGGCTGGGCCCGACCGCCGTCCCGGTCGGGGTGAAGCTTGTCACCGCCGCCAGGGAGCTCAATGAACTTCCAGAGGTCCGCACCCTCACTTCCACCATGCCGTGCCACATGGTGTCGGTGGCGCGCCGCGAGCGTGATGAGCCGGTGACGGGGGCGCCCTCCCAGGCCATCAAATGCGTGTGGGGGGCGTCGTGCCTAGGGCTCATTAGGACGCCGAAACGGCTGTCCGACGGCGACCTCAACCTTCGGTTTGTGAGGGATGAGGAAGCGGCAAGAGAGCTGCATCGCGGCATGTGCATGCTGGGGGACGATATCAAGTATGCCGGCGCCGTCATCGGCCCCCTTGATCGCATCCCCGTCCGACCGGATGCCGTGGTCATCTACCTCAGCCCCGCCCAGGCCCTTCGCCTGATCATCGCCTTCGCCCACGCCCGGGGAGAGGCGGTCAACTGTACCATGACTGGACAGGCGTCCCTGTGCTCAGCCATTGCCCGCGCGGTGAGGGATGGCAACGTGACCGTGGACATACCCTGCATAGGGGACCACACCTATGGCATGGTGCAGGAGCATGAGCTGGTCATGGTCTTCCCCGCCAACAAGCTTGAGGAACTGGTCCGCGGACTGAAGGCGACCGATAAGGTGGCCTCCTACCCCTATGGCCCATTCACTCGCTGGCCCGTGATCATGCCGCCCTCGTTCGAACCGCGCTTCGCCGAACTGGACGATTGAAGCCCCCCGCATGGTGGCTGCGGACGGCCGGCATGCTGTTCCGCTGTGCGTCAGCATGTCAGACCGGCAAATGAGGCCGCGCATCCATGCGTCCGGACCATATCTGGGAAAGCCTTAATATCGCCTAAGGAATAGTGGTGTACGGTTGATTAGATGGTTCTGACACCTGAGATGAGGAATGTCGGCGTCACTCCCGCGCTTCTCAAGACCACCAAGAAGATCACATGCCCGCACTGTGGGCTGGAGTTCTCCCTGTTCCAATCCCGGGCCATCGCCTGCAAGGGCTGCCGCAAGGCCTCCTTTGGATGCCAGCTGGCTCGCTGCCTACGCTGCGATACCGAGTTCCCCTTGGAAGGCCCGCTGGTCAAGAACCAGGAGAAGCAGAAGCTTCTCGCCGACTACATGAACGGCATCGTCGCGAACTACAACAAGACGACGGGGAAGAAAGGGACGCGCTGAGCGCCCCCTCCCCTTCCATTTTTAACGGTCCTGGATCGGCGTTAACGTTCGATCACGAAAGAATTGAATGAAATGGTTTACAGGGCAGAGCGATAGCCCTACCTCTTGGTCGCGTACTTCTCAAAGATCTCGTGCCGGTAGAGCGTCTTCCCGTGAACGCTGTTGATGTTGAACAGGCAGAACGGGATCAGCCTTCCATCCGGCGTCACGGTGTGGATGCAGCAACCCTTGAGGCGCTCTGTCTCGACATTCCAAACGTCCTGGAAGGGCATCGACGATATGGTCAGATAGTTGGTCCGGGCGCGCTGGAGGAACTCATCCCACGTCCCCTCTCCGCCTCCCCCGCTCTCCATGCCCTCGTCGATGTACCGCCACAGGTCGCTGATCTCCTGCCTCGTCTTGGTGGCGACGCAGCAGGTGTCCTTGGGCGGCCCCATGGCCCGGTGGGTTAATGGGAACAGCGAGCCGTCCTCCATCAGCACCGACATCGACTTGACATCGCAGTGGACGTTGGTGCACGAGGTGGGGATGAAATTGTCCACCGTCAGCTCGCCCTTGGTCTGCTTCTCGATCTCCTTTAGGAGGTCGGGGAGCACCGTCCGGTTCTCGTCCTTGGGAATTATCGGGAACCGGCCGAAATAACTGAGCGGCTGGAAGTGGATCCCCTTCACAGTGGGGATGTTCTTCTTGGCGAACTTGATCAGGTCGCCTATCTGATGAACGTTGATGTCCGGCGAAATGATGGTGACCAGCGTGACCCCCATGTCGACCTCTCGGCAGTTCTCGATGGCCTTGAGCTTGAAGTCCAGCATGTTCCGTCCGCACGTTTTCATGTAAACGTCGTCGGTCAGACCGTCAAAGGAGAAGTATAGCGAATCGACGCCGGCCTCCTTCACCTCCCGAAGGTACTCGATATCATTAGCGAAGCGGTACCCGTTGGTGTTCACCTCGATGAAATCGATCCCCATGCTCTTACCCATCCTGACAATGTCCGGCAGATCGTCCCGGATGGTAGGCTCCCCGCCGCTGAGCTGGACGCAGATCGGCTTGCCGACATGGTCGAGGGCCGTCTGGAACATCTTCCGTATCTCGTCCATGGTGGGATTGAAATGGTAGCGCTCGTTGGCCGAGGCGAAGCATATGGGGCACTTCAGGTTGCAGTCGCTGGTGACCTCCAGTACGACGAGGCAGGTGTGCTGGCGGTGCTCCTCGCACAGGCCGCAGTCGAGCGGGCAGACGATGTTGTCCTTCTTGACCGCCACCTTCTCCGGCTTGGACGGTACCGGGGCATAGCTGGCGAGGCGCTTGTAGTCATCCACGCCCCTCCATATCAGGACCTTGTAATGACCGTGCTCGGGACAGGCCTTCTCCAAATACACGTTATCGTTCTCAGCGATCTTCTTCGCCGGTATGACCTTGAGGCATTCCGGGCACAGGCTTTCGGTTTCCCCGATTAACTCGCTCATAGGATCGACCAGGTCTGGCAGCGACAAGGCGCTACCGATAGTTAGAGCTTTTGATTTACTGGACGAGCTCGACAGGTACACTTCTCATCTTAGCATTGTGAACGAAAACTTCAGACAGCGGAGTTTGTGAAATCTATGACTACGGACCAACTAGCGAGAGCGCGCCCCACCTTCGGGGCTGGCATGGAAGAGGAAAGCAACTGCTACAAGAAGATCAAGTTCTTCCGCTCCCCGGGCGGAGCGGGGATCGAGGTCCAGCGGTGGATCAACAAGGACGGCAGCGACGGCAGCGTCAGCATTCGTCTGAATCGCAAGAAGAAGAACGGAGAGTGGGACAACATGACTCTGTACACCAAGGATCTGTACTACCTCAAGGACGTGATTGACGCCATGAGGGATGCTGGACTCTTGGAGATCGGACAGGAAATCTCATTTGACTGAGGTAATCACGTGAAACAGACTGTAATGAAATACAAATCACACATTGCCGCGCTCGCGGTGATCGCGCTTGTGCTCGTCGTGCCCATGGGGGCGGCGGCGTTCGCTGACACATTGAATGAAACTATCGGAGGTGGTCACAAGTCGATCCATGCGGCCGACGAACTGACCGACATGAAAAAGGTGCAGATGGTCGTTGGAACGAACCATCCAGACTCGATCGGTTACATGACGTACCAGCATAAGAACGACGCTGGCAACGTCAGGTATGATGCCCAGACTCCGTTTATGGTGAAGGACACCGTGTATGACTATAATCAGGTCGTCATCACATCCGCGAGCCCGACGCATTATGCGACGCCTGATACCAAGCTCATCATGAAATTCGAGTTCGACGTCCAGGACTGGGTAAAGACCGGTGCCGACCGCGTCAGGTTCGGTCTGGCCAGCAGCTCCCCCGGCAAGGTCATGTTCGAGAATTACGACTCGGTGTCTGACATCGCAAATGGTGGAGCGGCTAACGGTGCTCTCTCCTTCGTGGGCACCGATGGGACCACCACCAAGATCGTGCGCGTACCGGTTACCTTCGAGGTCAACGAGACTGTCGGGACCATGTCCGGTTCTAGCATGATCATGAACGTAACCTCGGATATCGCGTATTTCGACATGATCGTTGACCAGGCCGCCATCATCTCCGCTTCGACCATCCTTAAGGACATGCCCTATCAGGCGATGGCCATCCGTATGCAGAACGTCGGTGCTGATATCATCGACGTCGGCGACGTGCTCTCCTTCTCGATGGAGGTCCTCGGGCCTCATGTGAACGGGTTCAGCGTCGCTAACCTGTTCATGGGTCTGACCGGCTGCTGTCTGATTGTCGGCGCGGTGTTCGCTACTCAGCTCGCGAATCTGTCCGATCTCCGCAAGGGCGGCCGCGTGCGTAATAAGGTCAGCAATTACCGCGCAGACCGCTACAGCCGTCGCCAGGATCGCAAATATAAGTCCAATCAGTGGCACCGTAACTGGAGGAGGCGGTAAACATGAACATGATATATCTAGGTCTAGGAATCGCCGGGATGTCGGTCCTGGCCATCGCCCTGCTTGCAGCCAAGTTCGGTTTCACGATCCCGACTGCTCTCGGCGGCGGTGTTGTGGGGACCGTTCTCACCTATCTAGGTGATACCTGGTCATCGTTCACGGCTTGGCTGGAGCTCGGCGCGACCGGAGCCAACTTGGGCGCGACGCTCTTCACCATCGGCTTCGTGGCCGTGGTGGCTGTCATTGGGTTCAACCTGATCGTGACCTCTCTGGACAACAAGCCCGGTGTGCAGGCGCTGAGGTAAACCCTTTTCTCATCTATTTTTTTGAGGTGATGAAATGGGGTTATTCGATTGGCTTGGAGACGTCTGGAACGACTATATCGGTTGGTGGACGAGCGATAAGCCGCGCCGGGATCCATTACTGCCCGAGTCGCCGGCTAACTCGCTCCCGGAGGATAAGGTGGCCCCAGACCCTGCAAAGACTGTAACTGATGGTATCGATGGAGCTATTGATTGGCTTTCCGAAGGTCTTGGTGATGCTGGAAATGCAATCGGCGGTTTCTTTCAGGGTATCCTTGACTGGTTCGCTGGCATAGGCAAGTGGCTTGAGGGCAATTGGTGGCTTATTGCGATCGTGGTCGTCCTGTTCATCATCATTTACTTCGGCCGAGGCGGTGCCATCGGTGCTGCCGGCGGCGGAGGTACTGATGATCGAGACGTGATCATCAAGAATTACTTCCATCTGCCAGGCAGCACGAAGCGAGCACAGAGGAGGCAACAGAAGTGAATACCCAGATTTTCTGCTTCGGCCTGGTGTTCATCGCCCTATCGTACTTCTTCCTCGATTTCGTGACGCCTATTGCCGGAGACATAGGTGGCATCTGGCGCGTGGACGACATCTTGAGCAGTACGTTCGCAGCCATCGGAGGAGGTTTGGTGTTCGCTGGAGTGACCACGCCAGCAAAGAAGAAGAAAGAAATGAACAGGAGGTGAAAATATCGCAAGAAAGAGATTCACAAGAAAGAAGGACATCAGCATGGACGACTATGACGGCGTGGACGCGTTCATAAGCTACGTCGCCAACCGCGTCAGGAATCCAGCGGGATTCTATCGGAAGCTTCGTCAGACGGGGCAGAAGAACAAGATGAAGATCTTCCGCAATACGCTCAAGACGCAGAAACGGTTCTCTGCCGAGGGCCGGAAACGTTCGCAATGGAGCAAGAACGCCCAGCGTTACCATTGGGATGAGAAATGAAACGCCTTCCCATATTCCTTATTTTGGTCGTTGCGATCATCCCATTCCTTGGGAGTGTTTCAGCAGCAACCGAGGATCTAACCGTCATCGGTATCTCCACCACGGAAGGCTCATCCATCAAGCTCGGTATCGAGCCAGGACAGCAGAGCCAGATCTCATTCACAAACGTCACTTGGTACATTTACGGTTCAGGAGCTGTGACCGAATCAATAGATGGTAATGTCACGGCAACACATCAGGTCGACGGTCTTCTGATCGTGCAATCACGTTACGAGGCAGGCCGTCATGTCATCACGTTCAGCAGCGACGGCAGCATTCAACAGTATACTCTCATGATCAGTGAGTCGGCCTCGAGCATTGACTGGGACGAGCTCTCAGGAGCCACGAAGCCTGTTCCACAGCAGGGACGCTCCGAGGCGTATGTCTGGCTCATCACCATCGGCTGTTTCATTGCTCCGCTTCCGTTCGTCTATCGTCGCGTTCGCCGCATCAAGCGCTCTGAGGTGATGCGGATTGTCTGATCGCAAGAGCAGCGAAGACGAATATGACCTCTATGAACCGATCGAGGAACCACGGCCTGAGGTCGGACGCACTGGATACGACACTCTCGTATCATTCGGTCGCTGGCTGCGCGGTGTCGCTCGTAAGATCCTACTCCTCATCATAATCGGCGCGGCCTGGTGGTTCCTGGGATGGTTCGCCGCTGCATCACTCATCGCAGGCGCGGTCATCTGGTACGTTCTTCTCGACCGCTGGCTGAACGACCAGGGCGCGGTCTACGTCGATGACGTGCACGATGGCGTATGGACCACTTGGAGCGTCGGCCAGGACGCATGGGCCGAGTACCGGATCAAGGGCGTACCGTTCGCGTTCCGCTCGAGCGATGGTCGACCCCGGTACATGGCGGAGGCTTTCGACCCGGACAACGGCGTGATTCGTTTCTCATGGATCCACCAGTTGAGCTCGTGGAAGTTCTTCATGACCTTCCGCGCACACAGGAACCTCTTGGAGATACTAGAGAAGGTCCTGCCGGAAAATCTCAAGCTACGTCTATATCCCAGGATCCTCGGCTACCGCGAGGCGGCGGCGGCCATGCAGCCAGTCGGTTCGATCATGGACCAGCAGATGCTAGATGCCAATGTCGATTCGGACCTCTGGGTCAAGGAGCGTGAGAGCATTGACCGGTTCTTCAACCTGGGCCTCGATGAGATCCTAGAGCAGACGGATGCGCCGGTGGAGAAGGTCAAGGGAGGTGAAGAATGACCTCTCCCACTATTGACTTTCTCTGTAACACGCCAACATACAGTGTCATTATCATTGGTATGGGTGGAAGCGGCAAGACAGCGACGGTATGGACGTTGTTCGATATCCTCATCGACGGCGACATCATGCCGTTCTGTTATCCGGCCGACATTGTTTCGGAGTTCCCTGCGAGGATGAGATCTAGGATCCATCCTTTCAACGATTGGGGCCAGTGCGTGAAGCGGCCTGGTAACATCCTCTATGATGATTCTGTCCTAGCAGGCGGTGCTCGTTCATCGGCCACCAGGGAGAACAGGGACACCCAGGCTAACATGACCATCGGGCGGCACAATGACAAGCGCATATTCTGGACGGTGCAGAACACCGCCTTGTTGGATAAGCTGGCATGGCAGCCGTTAGAGCCATTGATGTTGCACAAGTGGATGCCATCGGAGCAGCTATGGACCGAACGAGAAGAACTTCTCGAGGGACAGCAGCGCGCCAATTACGCTATCGAATTAGTCGTAGAACGAACGGGCGCGGATCCTCGTTCGCTCGTCTATTGCAGCCGCTTCGATGAGGTGCTACAGCTCGAGCTTCCGGTATGGTGGAATGAACGCATAAGCAAACCGTTCAGGGGGTACTATGTCCGAGATGGAGAGATCTGTAGAGCATAGAGTTAGATTGCTCTCTCGAGCAGGCATACCTCAAGCGGTCGCGATTAACGAGGATGCTCCTCTGTACCTCCATCGGAAGAGGCTTCTGGACGTGTATGGTTTGCAGGACGTTCGGTTCTTCGCTAACCACCTCGACGAGCTCGAGCAATCGGGACGAGCGAAAGCGTTCGCGCAATGTGACATTCTAGATCGTCTGGCAGTGACTGATCCAGCACCGGGTGACGTTCGCCTGGTGAAGATTGCGAGGAAACAAGAGGAATAACTATGCCTCGCAACTACTGGTCTCCCTTAATGAGGGAGGCCTTACACAATGGACAGACTACGGTAGAGCAGGATGATCTCGTTCGGTCATACCGTGAATGGAAGAGTACCGATGTTGTATTGACGTTCGCAAAAGGCGAGGAAGAAATAGAGGTCATCGGCAGCAAGAGAGGCAACAGGCCATATGCCATCAAGAAATGGAGAAAATTGAAGCAGTTGAACGCTGGAATGGACCGACTCAAATGGGATCATGAGATACCTAAAAGTAGAAAGCATGTCAAGCGCAAGACGCACTTGTTGTTCATTACTCCTACCTTCGCGCGTGATAGATCTATTCAGGAGGCGTGGAGGCTCTGCACATCAAGGGGTCAGGCCATGAACATATTCTCCGCCAAGTTGTATAAGATCTTAGGCAACAAGGCAACATTCAAAGTGAAGGAGGCCCAGAGCAGTGGTTATCCTGCTCCACACATCCTGTGTATTATTGATCGACCAGTGACCGCATTTAAGCATAAGAATCACTGGAGGGTCCAGAATCGTCAGATCGTGGAGCAGATCAAGGCGGCGTGGCCCTACGGTCACTGTGACATACAGGCTTGTGTTGACGGCAAGGTCGAGGGACGGGGCGTGATGAGTTATATCATGAAGTATCAGACCAAGACCGTTGATGTTGACTGGCTATCGCCAAAGCAATTGAACATTGCTGAACTAACGCATTCGTGGAACAAGATCTATGGTATGCGTGATGTCATCAGTAAGCAGTTCATGCAGCGTCTCAATACGCTGCATGTGCCGCCGGTGGAGGACACCGGTCCGTCTGGATGGGAGCTCACGACCATCGAGTATCGTGCGGATCTCATACTGACCGCACAGCGTGACGGCTGGGCGGTAGGATCTCTAGCCGGTTGACCCAAAGGGGATAAATCACGAGCTCCTGATTATCACAATTAGGCAACATTAGCTCTGCTCAGTATCTGTTTTAGTGGCCCGTGGGACCCGCTTGCGGGATACGGGCCGATTGAGTGTAACTAATGGCATACAGGGACCTATCCCCCAAAAATTTTCAGGGAGGCGCGACAGCGCCTCAATGCCGAAGGCAATGCGTAGAGGCCGAGCAGGGCCGGCCTCGGAGCAACTTTTCAAATCCCTTTATAAATCCCTTCCAAACTCTTTCCAAACCCCTTCTCGACTTGATACTATTTTAGATGAGTTAAAACCGGTTGTCTTTTTGTTCATCTACTCTGATTTTGTGAGCTCGTCTGAATGCTTGACCGCAGCGTGGGCAGTATCTATCTTGTGGTTCAATGGGAAGACCACACTTCGAACAGAATGAACTATCATTGGAAATAACCTGGATGTAATGTTGTTGTTGCTGTATGGGTTGTTGATAGGACATCGGAACGGGAGGGATGAAGGTCTTCTTTTCCTGGGGCATTGCTAGTGCCAATAGAAGGATGATGGCCGAAGCGACGACGACCGCAAGCGTCAACCCCATCACTTCAGGATTCACTACTTTGTGACCTACGACAATTCCGTATTTGATGATCGGAGAGCCATTGATTGAATCCAGATAGACGTACCCCACTAAGGAAGCGATGAGAGTACCGCCTGACATGAAGATTAAGAATGATCTCATTGAACTCATGAGGGGTCAATGACGATATTAGCACAATAATATTATCCATCAAATTAGAGGAACTTTCGAGGATCTAATGATAAGGAGTTTCGATATCTAGGCGGTAAACTATTTTAAAAAATATACTGGCATGTCAATAAGGGGAGGTACTTTCGGTGACCTCCCACCGAAAGGAACGTATGTAGGATATAGATAGCGCCGGTGATAGAATGAGGACTGACCTTGGAACGGAGAAGATGCTGGAATACGTTTACGAATGCCAGTCTGTTTTGGTAAGGCCAGAGGAAAGGGCGACTCACCCACTTCTACTGGTTCTTGCAGAAATCATAGTCGAGGTAAAGAAGCAGAGTCTTGAAGAGATAGATCGACAGCGATTCATTCTTTGATGATCTTGTCGATTTCCAGGAGTCTCTCTGCTATCACATTTCCCTTGTCAGTTAATCTATAGACAAAGGTAAGGTACGGTTTTTCGATAGTTTCAATGCTTACAATTCCGGCCATTCTTAGTTCGTCGGCTACTTTTTTCAGCCTATCGTAACCGCCCTTTACTCGTCGTAAATCTGAGGAATGAATCTGTTTCTCTTTATGAATGAGAAGGATCAGACCAACAGCACTTCCACTGTTCAAAATGTCAATGGATGGTTGATTACTCATCTTTAATCGCGAATCAGTGTATGAATCTCCTATAACAATAATAATCCCTTATTGATACGTGATTACAAAATAGTAATCAATATATATCAATCACCTCCATGCACCTCTAACCGAATACAAATCAGAATTCGGTAAGGAGCTAGTGTATGTTCGACGACAGCAGGACGACACCGGAACCAGGCGATGTGATCGAGCAATTCGTCTGGAACCTATCGGGACGCAAGCAGCGGGTGAAGAGAAAGCTAAGTTCCAGGCAGCTCCGACAAATGGTCGGGGGCATGTTAGAGCACAACGCCGGATCCGATCGGGGGTGCTGTCTACCATGATCGGTGAATACACTGAACGTGCGCCATGCCCTCGATCACCCAACAACGAAGAGAGGCTTTTCAAGTACGTCGAGGAACGCTCGGCCGTCTACTGGTGGATCCGTAAGACATACGGAACTCTCCGCAATGTCAGACTATACGCCAGGGAAGGAGACGTGCGCGCTCTGTCCCTCGAGCGTTCGTACGACGACGCAAACGCTCGTGTCAAGAGACTCCGCAAGGAGATCGCACTCAGGAGCGTGTGAGAAAGTGGCGATCGTAAATATTCGCTTCCGCAAGGACCTCATCGAACCAATTCTCAACGGACGCAAGACTTGCACCACACGCCTGACAAGGCACGGCAACAAAGGCGACGTGTTCTTCGTCGAGTGCAAGCCGTACGTTCTGACGAGCGTACAGAAGGTCGATCTCCAAGAGGTCGCGCTGTGCGATTGCCTCTCTGAAGGATTCAACAGCCCTCATGAGTTCCGCGTGGTCTGGAATCAGATCTATCATGGTTATGATCCGGGTGAGAAGGTCTGGCGTCATCGCTTCGAGGAGGCAACGGCTTGAATGCCACGGCCACCGCTATACAAGCAGAAGCTGCGCAAGTGGGTCGATCATCTCGAAGGATCGAACTACTCACGGGACACGATCCGGTTATACTCTACTTGTGTGCGCATTGCGTGGGACTACGGCGAAACGAAGGCATGGCCGGCGGATCCCAAGAAGCTCGAGGCCAAACAAGTGCGCGAATACCTCGACTACCTGAGAAGGTATGCGTCGGCAACCCAGGCGAGCTATGCGAAGGCGTTGTTACTGTTCCTGCGATGGAACGGCAATCAGAACGTGGAGCACTTTCGCCTGAGGCTCCGTGTGACCCGTTCTCGCGTCGATTGGCTGACGGTCGAGGAAACGAGCACGATCATCACCTCTGCGCCGGACCTGTGGACCAGGACGATGGAGATCCTATTCGCATACACGGGCATTCGGCTTTCGGAACTGGCTTACCTAAGAATGACGGATATGCACGAGGATCATATCGTCGTCATCGGCAAGGGTTCCAAAGCGAGGAAGATCCCGGTAACGGCGCAGTTCTGGGAGGCGCTACGACCATACATGGAATGGCGACGAACGATAGAATCGCCGTTGTTCATGTGCCATCCAGCCAGTGGAGGGCAGCCGATCGGACCGTACACCAAGGACGGGATACGGACGGCGATAAGGAACCATCAGGAGCAGATCGGACGCCATCTGTCGCCGCATACGTTCCGGCGAAGCTACGGGCGTCATCTGTACAAGGCCGGGATGCCGTTGCAGGAGATCCAACGCTTGTACGGCCATGCATCGCTTGCAGTCACCATAGCATACCTGGGCATCAACGACGAGGATCTGGCGACCTCGATTCAGAAGTATCAGCCCTCGTACCTATGATGTACAGAGAAAGTGTACTTTCGGACGATGAGCCAGTATGTTCGAAAGCGCTACCGATAGTTTATGGTTTCGTGATAGGGCATGAACAGCATAGAAAAAGGTGAAGAAAGGCCGCGGAGCGGCCATAAGTGGTTTGTGCCCGATCAGGCCTTCTTCTTCTCGAAGAGGCCCTCAGCGGCCGCGATGGTCTGGACGGCGAGGTACTCCTCGATCCAAACGTCGCCGCACTTGGGGCACACGATGGCAGGGCCAGTCCTGGTCACGCCCAGGTAGGTCATGTTGGCAGAGCCGACGATGGCACGCTCGTTGCAGTGCTTGCAGGTCCAGTCGGACAGCTCCGGCTCGTCGGTGGTCTTCACAGCCTCGCCCAGCACCATGCGGTGAGAGTAGGCGGTCTGCACCTCGCCACTGTCATTGTACCCAGCGTACATGGTGGCCTCGCCGATGCGCTTCTTGGCAAGGTTAGTGCCATTCTTGAAGAGCTTCCTGTTGGAGGACTCTGCGGTTTTCACGACATCGGCGATGTCGGCCTCCTTCAGTCCCCTCTTGCCCATAACATCCTTTGCGTTAGCGGAGAACTTTGCATCCATTTATCTCACCTCACCACTTTCCGTATGTTCCAAAGTCCGTCGCTGCCTGGGTCATCGCGAGGATGTTAGCTGGCAGGGTGTACGGCGGGCATTCGCAGGCGGCGCCGAGGATGAATCCCCTCGGAGCGTCCCTTCCAGCGATGACCTGCTTGGCTGCCTGGTCATACACGGCCTTCGGGTTGGGGTTGATCAACAGCTTGGTGTCGACGGTACCCATGCAGGTGGCCCTGTTGCCGAACTCCTTCACGAGGGTCTCAGTGGGGAACACGTTCCTTCCGCTGTAGCCGACGTGGAAGACGGTGAAGGGAGACCAGATGAGGTTGTGGAACTCCTTGTAGGAAGTCTCCTGGTTTCCACAGCAGTGGTAGAATATCTGCGGACCGGCGCCTCCCCTGAAGGACTTGTCGACGTACTGCCTCATGTACTTGACAGAGAACTCCCGGACCGCCTCATCAGAGAAGATGTCGTTGTTCGCCAGAACGGACGCGACGACAAGCATGGCGCTGCCGTAGTCCTTGGCGGTACAAAGAGCACCGTTGGTAGCAGTCTGGGTGAACTTGTCCAGCAGCTTGTGGGCGGCGTCCTGCTCAGTGAAGGTCCACATGATGAAGTTCTCAACACCGCACAGAGCCGCGGCCTCTCCGACGGGGTCAAAGCCGTAGGCGATCGGCACGAAGGTCTGAGGGATGTGCTTCTGGACGTACTCATAAAGCCTCTGGTACTGAGGGTAGGTCGTTCCCTTCCTCAGGTCCTCCTGAGAGGGTACCTCGAGCTTGTCGACGTCCTCGAGCGTCTCGACCGGCGTGCTGTCCGGGATTGGCGGCAAGGTGTCCTTCTGGACCATCTTGCATCCCAGCTCGGCGAGCCATGGCGACGCATAGAACCAGTGAGTAACTGGCAGCAGGTCGTAGAGCTGGTATATGTATGCTAGGCAGTGAATACCGAGCTCAGGCTTCTCGTAGAAATCCCTGATAGTGTAGCCGCATGCCACCGCAGCGTGCGATAGCATGACGGGGTCTACGTCTACCCTGTCGAACTTTTCGCCGACAAAGGGATTCGCAAAGCGCTTGGTGGCATGTCCGTGCCACTCCATGTTGTAGGGTGGAAATAGCTCTTCGTAGCCCATATAATCCCCACAATCTGACTGGTTTGTAAATATTTAAGGGTTATGACTCAATTGAAGTAACAATGTTGCAAAATAAACTTCTATTATCCGTTAATATGGAACAATGAATCAATTAATATTAGATATATGCAAAAAGGTTACAATATCACATCATAATCTGGAGATTATACGTTACGGGGCCGTATAATTCATCTGGCGTCAGAGGCCGTCGGAAGCCCGGCACGCATCCACCCCGTCATCCCTCCCAATATGTTGACCGGCCTTCGTCCGTGCTTCTTCAATATACTTGCCGCGAGGCTCCCGCGCGTGCCGGTGCTGCACAGGATGACGATCCCTCGATCCTTGGGCACTTCATCGATGCGAGACTCAAGATAACCTACGAAGATGTGATGCGCGTTCTTCGCCCTTGTTTCCTTCCATTCATTCCCCGTTCGGATGTCCAGATAGAAGAGGCCCTCATCCTTTTCCTCTCGAACGAGGGGCGCGGACCACATGGGGAACGAACCGGAAGGCAGGGCGGCCCCGTACCAGGTCGTCATTCCTCCGCCGATATGCCCCCTGACCTTGTCGAAGCCTGTCCTCACCAGAGCACGAACCGCGGGATCCAGCTGTTCCGGTCCATCCACCACCAGCAGTATGGAACGATCGTATGGAATGATCCATCCGCCATATTGGGGCAGGATCTCAAGAGGGAGGCTTATGGAACCGGGGATATGGGCGGCAGCATAGGACGGGGGAGAGCGCACGTCCACGATGACCGAATCGCCACGAGAGCTCCATGCCTCGCCCACTGGAACGGGCGGCGCCACGGGCAGACGCCCCATTACCGGCTGCCCCTTCAGATTGATCTCTTCCATCCGATCGAAGTAGTACGGCCTCTCCAGCACCTCATTCTGTTTTAGGACGATGAACTCGTCCTTTCCGCTGACCTGCAGCGAGGGGTTCTGGGCCTTCTCCAGACCGATGGTGCTGTCCTCCCGGTTGGCTATATTGCTGCCGCATGCGGAGCCCGCCCCGTGCGCCGGCAGGATGATGGTGCCATCACCCAAGCGGAGAATGCGGCCGAACAGGGAATCATATTGCATGGCGGACATCTCATCCAAACGTCCGTCGCCGTAAAGATCGGTGCGGCCGACCCCTCCCACGAACAGCGTGTCGCCGGTGAACACCGCCACCATGTCCGGGCCTCCGTCGCGGTCGATCACGCCATAGCACATGCTCTCCACGGTATGGCCAGGCGTGGAGATGGCCCGGAGGGCCACCGAGCCCAGCTCGATCTCCTGGCCGTCGCCTATCTGCTCCCCATAGCCGAAGTCGAGGTCGCCGTGCATGATCCTCGCCCCGGTGAGTGTCTGGAGTTCCGCCGAACCGGTGACATAGTCCTCGTTGCGGTGCGTCTCAAGGATGTGCGAGATGACCGTCCTGTTCTCCCGGGCGATGCCGAGATATATCTCGCAGTCCCGCCGGGGGTCGATCACCGCCGCACGTCCCTCCGAGCCAACGATGTACGATAGGTGAGCGAGCCCCTCAGACCTTACCTTCGTTAGCAGCATCGGCATGCCTCCTCATTGGTGTGCGGGGCCTCCCCTGGAACGGGATCGGTCTCCATCCGGTCAAGGAGCTTGGCGGGACCGGTGCCGCATGGGCGCAGCTTATCGGCCAAACATGATGGGTCGATGCCCCTGACCGCGATGTCCGTCGATCGCCGCCTGGCATCCTCCTTCAAGGGAGAGCGGGGCCCTTTGGTCCAGGATGCGGCCCCCGTGGCCCAGTTCGCCGTTCCTGAGGCAGTTGAAACACGCATTACCTCCCGCCCGCCAGCCATCCTACCGGCCAGGAGGACTTGGACGGCCGCGCCTAATTAATGTTGTCAGGGCTCGGTCTCAAGAGGTAAGCTTGAGACCAACTACGCCAGCCACGATCAGGACCAGGCACAGCAGGCGACCGACGTCCCTTGGCTCTCCCAGGAAAAGGATGCCGATTATCACCGTACCCGCCGCTCCTATGCCGGTCCAAACAGCATAGGCGGTGCCTATGGGGAGCTCTTTGACCGCCTCGAAGAGAAAGATGAAGCTCAGGATGAACGATACGATGGTGAACGCCGTAGGGACCAGTTTGGAGAATCCATCGGACAGCTTGAGACCAACTGCCCATCCCACCTCGAAGAACGCAGCGATGACAAGCATGGACCAGGACATGGGTCGCCCCATTATCCTCATCCGGATAAAGCTTTGCCATCCAAGGACGGCATCAGACCTCGGGGCCAGTGAAAAAGACAGAGGTCTGCGCTCATGCCGCCATGGATGCAATGAGGACGGCGGCGCCATCCGACATCGACGGAACCATCACGGGCACCGGGGCCTTCCTCTACCTGCCGGAGCATTACGCCAAGCGGGACTGGCTGGGGCCCGAGCGCCCTGTGAACGAAGGGGCCATTGCTAGAGGAGCGTATACGCGCCAACCGGGAGATCGGCATAGTACGAGAGCGCATGATCAGTGCGCTAGATGAGATCGTGCGCCTCCGGTCCTGCCCGGAACGTCTTCCGCATCACCGGCGCGGCGGGGCATCCCTTTGAGGCCACGGGCACCTGGCCTATGCATATGCCATTTCCTCGACCGACATGGTTGGAGCGACAACAGGAGACCGCCGGCGATGCGAGGAGGCGACCGGCCTGCTGTCCCGCCTTCAACGATGATTAGCTGTGTCACTTCTTATGGAAGTCCTTCCCCACCTTGAAGGCGTCCGCCACCTTGTCGCCCATGGAGTGATACGGCCCGCCAAGCATCACGTACAGCAGGGGATCGATCCTGCGGGCGTCAGGCCTCCCGTCCACCAGGCAGTCCTCGTCCACGTGCAGCTCCACCACTTCGCCGATGACCAGATCGGTGCCCTCGAACTCCACCACCTGGCGCAGGCGGCACTCGGCGTTCATAGGGCATTCCCTGGCCATGGGCGCGGTGTCCAGGGCGCCGTAGAACGGTGTGAACGCTTCCGACTTGTCGTGCTTGCGCCCTGACACCAGCCCGCAGTAATCCACCGCCGCGGCCGACGAGGTCCCCGGCACATTGACGCTGAACGTCCCATTCTCCCTCGCCCCATCCATGGTCCTTCGGCCCTTGCCGAGCACCAGGCCCACCGCCGGCGGCTCATCGTCGATGATCGTCACCCACGCCACCGTGCAGTAGTTGGGCTTCCCTTCCACATTGGCCCCCATCACCACCACCGGCAGCACCAGCTGTGGCGGCTTGGCCCCTAGCTTGACCTTTTCCATGATATCGAAGCAAGAACGGCGTTCCGGAGTGATTTAACCTTCCCTGCAGCGATGCGCCCTGTATCGGCGGTTTTCGCAGCAACGTGACGATATGTCCACGCCAGGAGGGAATTGAGCGCCGCTGCACGAGAGATATGGACTTAGATTTAAGTATGCACTCCCGTTTTGGCGAAAGGACCATGTCATCTGATCCATCAGTTCTTCCGCAGATCGACGCTGATGAGTGTAAGGGATGCGGGCGGTGCATCGCTGCCTGCCCCCGCAATGTGCTCCGCTTCGCCGCCCGGCCCAACCGCAAGGGGTTCATTCCCGCCGAATACGTGGGAGAGGGCTGCACCGCCTGCGCCATATGTTACTACAACTGCCCCGAGCCGTACGCCATCGCCATCATGGACGGAAGGGAGGAAGGGGCATGAGGAAGTTCGTGAAGGGCAACGAGGCGGTCGCCATTGGCGCGCTGGCCGCCGGCTGCGACGTCTACTTCGGCTATCCGATCACACCGGCGAGCGAGATCGCCCATGCCGCCGCCGAGTACTTCCCGGTGCTGGGGAAGGAGTTCCTGCAGGCGGAGTGCGAGACGGGAGCCATAAACATGATCTACGGCGCCGCCTCAACCGGCAGGCTGGCCATGACCGCGTCCTCGGGACCGGGGGTCAGCCTGATGCAGGAGGGCCTGTCATACCTGGCCGGAGCGCAGCTTCCGGCGGTCATCGTCAACGTCATGCGCACTGGCCCCGGGCTGGGGAACATCGGCCCGGAGCAGGCCGACTACAATCAGGCGGTGAAGGGGGGTGGCCATGGCAACTACCGCAACATCGTCCTGGCCCCCGCCTCGGTGCAGGAGATGTGCGACCTCACAGTGAAGGCGTTCGAACTGGCCTTCCGCTACCGAAACCCGGCCATCGTCCTGGCGGACGCCGTGCTGGGGCAGATGATGGAATCCCTGCGCGTACCAGAGAACGTGGCGGAGAGGCCGGACACCGCCTCATGGGCCGTCCACGGCGATGCCGTGACCAGGGGGAACCTCATCACGTCCATCTACCTCGACCCGGACCGCCACGAGAGGCACAACCAGATGCTGCAGGACAAGTACGAGGACATGCAGAAGGACGCGATTGCGGAGAGCTACCGCATCGAGGACGCCGAGATCGTACTGACCGGCTACGGCTCCAGCGCCCGCATCGCCCGCTCGGCGGTGGACGCCCTCAGGAAGGAGGGCGTAAAGGCCGGGCTGTTCAGGCCCATCACTCTGTCGCCGTTCCCGGTCCGGCAGCTCAACGCCGCGGCCGGCGGCCGCAAGGTGCTGGTGGTGGAGATGTCCAACGGCCAATACCGCAACGACGTGCTACTGTACCTTGGCCGCGGCGCCGACACGACGGTCGAACTTGTCAACCGCATGGGCGGGAACCTGGTCCGCGTGGACGAGGTGCTTTCCGCTGCCAGACGAATGATGGGGGTGAGGGCTTGAACAAGAAGGCCACAGGATTCTACGAGACGTTCGACCGAAAGGATGGCAGTCGGACCACCACCTACTGTGCGGGCTGCGGGCATGGGATCGTGCACAAGCTCATCGCCGAGGCCATCGCCGACATGGACCTGCAGGACCGCACGGTGTTCGTGTCCCCAGTGGGATGCGCCGCCTTCTGCTACTACTATTTCGACACCGGCAACGTGGCGGCGCCGCACGGACGAGCGTCGGCCGTGGCCACAGGCATATCCAGGGTGATGCGGGACAAGGTCGTCATAGCCTACCAGGGGGACGGCGATCTGGGCGCCATAGGCTTCAACAACGCCTTCCAGGCCGCGAACCGCGGCGAGGACTTCGCCTGCTTCTTCATCAACAACTCGCTCTACGCCATGACCGGCGGGCAGATGGCCCCTACCACCATGGCCGGGCAGAAGACCACCACCACGCCATACGGCCGTGACGTCACCCGGGACGGTTACCCGCTCAAGGTGTGCGAGGTGTTCGCCCAGCTGGACGCGCCCACCTATATCGCGCGGGTCTCGGTGGCGGACACCAAGCGCATCATGCAGGCCAGGAAGGCCATCAGGAAGGCCATCGAGGTCCAGAGGGACGGCAAGGGCTTCGCCTTCGTGGAGGTGCTATCCCCTTGCCCAACCAACTGGCGCATGGACCCCGTCAGATCGGCCGAGCATTGCAACGAGGTCATGGAGAAGACCTTCCCGCTGGGCTGCTATCGCGACCGCACCGCCGAGGCCAAGCCTCGCCGGCCGCGCGAGGCGACCACCACGCTGGCCGACCTCATGGGAAGCGGCTCCGGGGCCGAGCCCAGGGCGGACGCATCGTTCCCGACCGTGGGCATGAAGTTCTCCGGCTTCGGGGGGCAGGGAGTTCTGTCCCTCGGACTGGTGGTGGCCGAGGCGGCCGGCCGCGCGGGCCGCTATGTATCATGGTTCCCCTCCTACGGGCCGGAGCAGCGGGGCGGGGCCGCCTCCTGCTCGGTGGTCATGGGAGGCCAGGAGATAGGCAGCCCCGCGGTGGACTCACCGGACGTCCTGGTGGCGATGAACCAGCCCTCGCTGGAGAAATTCGCGCCCACCGTCAGGCCGGGGGGAACGGTCCTGTACGATCCGTCCATCCCGGTGGAGTTCGAGCCGCCCGCCGGGGTGCGCATGCTGCCCTTCCCGGCCGTGGAGGTGGCCAAGAGCAGCGGGGTGTCCAAGGCGGTCAACACCGCGTTCCTGGGCGCGCTCTCAGCGCACGGCCTGCTGCCCATCGAGGACGAACACCTCCTGGCCGCCCTGGCCGACAGCTTCGCCTCCAAGCCTCAGCTGGTGGAGAAGAACGTCAAGGTGTTCGAGGCGGCCCGCAAGGCCGCCAAGGTAGGTAACAATGAGAAAGGCAACGCCCGCTATCCGGTTCCGCAATAAGCTCATCAGGTGGATTCAATGAACGCTTCAGAAAAGCTCGGCGCCCGCGTAAGGAAGTACCGTGAGAAGCTGGGCCTCTCCGTGGAGGACCTGGCCAAGAACGCCGGAATCGATCCGGCCCTCATCGCCAACATAGAGGAGGGGAACACCTACCCGGCCATCGGTGTCATGGTAAAGCTGTCGAGGTCGCTGGGGCAGCGCCTGGGGACCTTTACCGACGACCAGTTCAGGGAGGACCCCCTCATCGTCCGCGAGAGCGAGCGAAAGGAGGAAGCGATGCCCCACCGGGGGACGAACCCCAACGGATACCATTACTATCTGCTTGGGAAGGGGAAGACAGACCGCCACATGGAGCCGTTCTTCATAAAGATCGAGCCGTCGGAGAGCATGGAGCTCTCCTCCCACGAGGGGGAGGAGTTCATAATCGTGGTATCGGGCGAGGTCGTGCTGAGATATGGGCAGAACACCTACCAGCTCCAGGAGGGGGACAGCATGTACTACAACTCGGTGGTCCCTCATCAGGTGGGAGCAGCCAACGGCGCCCCCGCCTCCATATACGCGGTCGTGTACATGCCGGCGTGAGGTGCTTGACATGATGGAAGGGCATATCACGCGGGACGTCACGCTGGGGCAGCTGCTGGACGAGGCCGTGGCCAGGGTCCCGGACAATGAGGCGGTCGTATACACCGACCGTGACTACCGGGAGACGTGGAAGGAGTTCTCCGACACCGTGGACAGGGTGGCCAAGGGCCTCATGGCGCTCGGCGTCAAGAGGGGCGACAAAGTGGCCGTGTGGGCGACCAACGTGCCTCATTGGGTCACGCTGCAGTTCGCGGTGGCGCGCATCGGCGCCATCCTCATCACGGTCAACATCAACTACAAGATATCGGAGATAGAGTACATCCTGAAGCAGTCGGAGGCGGAGAACATCTTCATCATCGATGGCTACCGCGACACCGACTATGTCAGCATCCTCTACGAGCTGGTGCCCGAACTGAAGATCCAGCCGCGCGACAAGCTCCGCTCCGAGAGGTTTCCGCACCTGCAGCGGGTCATCTTCCTCGGCCCGGAGAAGCACCGCGGGATGTACTCCATGAACGAGGTCATGGCCATGGCCGCCCAGACCACCCAGGAGGAGTACATGGCGCGGCAGGCCGCACTGTCCACCCATGACGTGGTCATGATGCAGTACACCTCCGGGACCACGGGCTTCCCCAAGGGGGTCATGCTCACGCATCACAACATCGGGAACAACGGTTATTGGGTGGGCATCAACGAGAACCTCGGGCCCGAGGACCGCGTATGCTTCCCAGTGCCCCTGTTCCACTGCTTCGGCTGCGTGCTGGCCGTCATGGCGTGCGTCAACCACGCTTCCACCATGGTCATCCTTGAGAGGTACGATCCCGTCAACGTCATGATGTCGGTGGAGTTCGAGAGAGCCACTGCGCTGTACGGCGTCCCCACCATGTTCATAAACATACTGGAGCACCCCTTGTTCAACAAGTTTGACTTCTCCACCCTGCGCACGGGCATCATGGCCGGCTCGCCATGCCCAGTAAAGACGATGGAGGAGTGCGTGGAACGCATGAACATGAGGGAGGTGACGATCGTCTTCGGACTTACCGAGACGTCGCCAGGAATGACGCAGACTCGCCATGACGAGCCGTCGCTGGAGAAGAAGTGCTCCACCGTGGGAAAGGCCATGCCAGGGGTCGAGGTGGCCATCATCGATCCGGAGACAGGGCGGCATATGGGGCCCAGGGAGCACGGTGAGATCTGCTGCCGCGGCTACAACGTCATGAAGGGCTACTACAACATGCCCGAGGAGACCGCCGAGGCCATCGACAAGTATGGCTGGCTGCACTCCGGGGACATCGGCATGGTGGACGAGGACGGCTACTACATCATCACCGGGCGGCTGAAGGACATGGTCATCCGGGGCGGGGAGAACATCTACCCCAAGGAGGTGGAGGACTTCATCCATCGCATGGACGGCATAAGCGACGCCCAGGTCGTCGGGGTGCCGTCGGAGAAGTACGGCGAGCAGCCAGGGGTGTTCATCATCCTCAAGCCGGGCATCACCATGACCGCCGAGGACGTGCAGGACCACTGCCGCGGGAAGATCGCGTGGTATAAGATACCCAAGTACGTGGCGTTCGTCGATGAGTACCCGCTCACCGCCAGCGGGAAGATCATGAAGTACAAGCTGCGGAAAATGGCCGCCGAACTGTGGCCGGACGCGTGAACCATGGACCACCGCAATATTTTTGAGGCGCCTCGCTCTCGGAGAACGGCATGCCTTACCTGAATGTGGGCGAGACCCGCATCCATTATCACACGTTCGGCGAAGGCGAGCCCATGGTCCTCATACCCGGGCTGTGCGGCGACCTATACAACTGGAAGAAGATGGTCCCGTTCCTCAAGGACCGCTGCCGCGTCATACTCATGGACTGCCGGGGCTCCGGCCTCACGGAAGCGCCGGACCGGGCGTTCACCATGTCCGAGATGGCCGATGACGTATCGGGCCTCATGAACGGTCTGGGATTTGCCAGGTACCACGTGCTGGGATGGTCCATGGGGGGCAACGTGGCGCAGGAGGTGGCCCTGTGCCATCCCGATGAGGTGGCGTCCCTCATCCTCATGTCCACCTATACAAGGCGCCCGGACCGCTCGAGCTACGCCATCGACGCCATGCTCAACTCCGTGAGGGAGGGCGCCAGCATCAGCAACTTCATGCAGATGATGAACACCTGGTGCCTCACCCAATCGCATTACACAGGAAAGAAGCTGGTGCCCCAGCCGCGCAACGGGGTGGACGAGGGAAGGATGCTCCGTGGCTTTCTCCGGCAGAAGGCCGCCCTGGACGGCTTCGACAGCACCCGCCGCCTGCACCGCATCGCCTGTCCGACGATGGTCGTCCATGGCGAGGAGGACATAATGGTCCCCTTCCACATGGGGGAGGACCTGGCGCGGGGCATCGCCAGCAGCGAGATGGTGTGCGTGCCGCGGGCCGGCCACATCATACCGCCAGAGAGCTGCTCCTCCCGCATCGTGTCGTTCCTGGAGCGGTGCTCGGTTGAGCTCCACGCCTTGGCGGCCGATCGGGCCGCCTCCCTAGCGAAGGAGTAGGACCTCGGCCGTTCACGCGCTGGGCGCGACAAGGTTATAGGCGATGGAGCGCCATTCCAGCGCGAATAACATGAGCGACGTCCAGGAATTTTATCAAGAGCTTCTCGCCATCGCCAAGCGTCTGTCCGTCATCCACTCCGCCGGAGGCATCCTACAGTGGGACCTCGAGACCAAGATGCCGCCCCGCGGGATAGGGCAGAGGGCCGAGGAGCTGGCCCTCCTGGACGTGCTGGCCCACCAGACCATGGCCGATCCCAAGGTGGGAAAGCTGCTCGACCGGCTGACGAACGAGCGGTCGCTAGCCTCCCTGGACGAGGTGCAGAGGCGCAATGTGCACCTCATGAAGAAGGCCTATGACGAGGAGGCCGCATTGCCCGAGGAGCTTGTCGAGGCGATCGCCAGGCAGTCCGCCATAACCGTGGACCAATGGAAGAAGGCCAAGGCGGCCAAGGACTTCTCGCTGTACCGCCGGGACCTGGAGAGGATGTTTCAGCTTCGCAAGGAGTCGGCGGCCCTGCTCAGGGACGCCAAGGGCGCCGGCAGCGACTACGACGCGCTGCTGGACATCTTCGAGCCTGGCATGCCGGCGGACCGCATCTCGGCGGTGTTCGATGAGATGCGCGACGGCCTGATGGGCATCATCGACCGCGCCGCCTCCTCCGGGACCGTTCCGGACCTCTCCATCATGAGCCGACGCGTCCCCGTGGAGATGCAGCGCGAGATCGGCCGCGCGGCCATGGCGTTCATCGGCTACCAGACCGAGGGGCCGGATGCGGCCGGACGGTTGGATGAGACGGAGCACCCGTTCACCCTGGGCTTCTATGACGACGTGCGCATCACCACCCATTACTACGAGGACCGCTTCATGTCCAGCCTGTTCAGCGTGCTCCACGAGGGAGGCCACGCGCTGTACGAGCAGGCGCTGCCCCGCGAATGGATCTACCAGCCGGTGGGCAGCGCCTGCAGCTACGGCATCCACGAGTCGCAGAGCAGGTTCGTGGAGAACATGATCGGCCGCAGCCCTGAGTTCCTGTCGTACGTGCTGCCCCGCCTGAGATCCCTGTCGGGGAACGCCTTGGAGGGCGTGAGCGAGCGGGACTTCATCCTGGCCGTCAATGCGGTGGTGCCGTCCAAGATACGCACCGAGGCCGACGAGGTCACTTACGGGCTCCACATCATCATCCGCTTCGAACTGGAAAGGGACATCATGGCCGGGAGGCTGTCCGTGGACGAGCTCCCCCAGGCATGGAACGAGAAGTACCGCGAGTACCTGGGCATGGAGATCGCGCACGACAGCGAGGGGGTCATGCAGGACACCCACTGGGCCGGGGGCTCCCTGGGCTACTTCCCGTCCTACGCGCTGGGCAACCTCTACGGCGGCATGTTCCTGCGCAAGATGGAGCGCGACGTGCCGGAGTGGAGGGATGCGGTGGCCAGGGGCGAATACGCACCGGTGCGCTCCTGGCTGGCGGGGAACGTGCACTCCAGGGGCAACATGTACGATCCGGCCGACCTGGTGAAGGTCGTCACCGGGAGGGCGCTGGAAGTGGAGCCGTTCATCGGCTACCTCGACGGCAAGATCGGCGCCATCTATGGATACTGAGGCCGCCGGCCTGAGGGTTTAAGAGCCCTCACCGCTTACCGGGTCACCATGCCTCCCGCCAAGAAGAAGGACCTCGATTCCCAGCTGATCTCCGCCGCCCTGCCCCTGTTCGCCGAGAAGGGGATGAAGGTCACCATGGAGGAGATCGCCGCCCAGGCCGGGGCGGACGTCTCGGCGGCGAGAGAGCGTTTCGAGGACCCGGTGGACATCCTCCATGAAGCATACCGCCGCGGGCAATCGGACATGGAGAGACTGTTCCGAAAGACCATCACCGGAACCCTGGAGGAGCACATGGGGGTGCTGTTCGACGGCATGATGCTCAGCATCAAGAGCTTTGGGCCGCAGACGTACCTCGAGATAGTCTACCAGGCCACCAAGGACACGGTCCTCATGGAGGTCGTCAAGCGGCAGTCGGGGAAGGTCAACTTCGCCGTCAAGGCGTTCCTGATGGACATGGTCGGCAGGTCCATAATCGAGGGTGTCGAAGGAGTGGAGAAGGTGAACCAGGAGCTGGTGGCCACCTTCGTCGAGCACCTGGCGCAGCTGCTGGAGGGAAAGAAGCTCCCCGCCGTGAAGAGGGCCTGGGTCAAGCAGGCCTCGGCGATGTTCACCCCCGGCGCCAAGACGATGCCTCCCGTCATGTTCGAATGAGCGGCCGTCGGTAGATGTTCTACTGCGTGTTACCATGTTCGAACGGACGTGGATCAATTGAAGGAAGAGATCAAAGATGTACGAGGCCATGTTCAAGCGCCGCTCGATAAGGCGGTACGCCGGACCGATCGGCGCTGACGTGATGGCAGAGGTGGAGGCCTTCGCCCGCTCCCTTAGACCTCTCGATCCGGGCATCCGGACGGAGGTCAGGTTCCTTGACGATGAAGAGGTCCATGGACCGTTCAAGGTCGCCGCTCCGCACTTCCTCGCCATCTATTCCGAGGCGGCGGGCGATCACGCGGCTAACGCCGGGTTCATGCTCCAGCAGATGGACCTGTTCCTCTCGTCCCGGGGCATCGGCAGCTGCTGGCAAGGCGGGCCGAAGCCGCCGAGGGAGGCCAGGGAGGTATCCGGGCTGAAGTACGTCATCGGCCTGGCCTTCGGACGGCCAGGAGAGGAGGTCCATCGCCGCAGCGTCGCGGAGTTCAAGCGGAAGCCTCTGGCCGAGATCACTGACATCAAGGGCATGGACGATGTGCTGGAAGCGGCCCGCCTGGCTCCGTCAGGAATGAACCGCCAGGGCTGGTACTTCACCGGTGGGGACGGCTCGGTCGACGTCCTCTCCGCCCGCACGCTGCTGGCCGGGCGGATGGGGCAGATAGATGCTGGCATAGCTCTGTGCCACCTCTGGCTTTCAGCGTCCCATGGCGGCAAGGGAGCCGACGTCGTGATCGAGCCGCCGAGCGCGGGTGTCCGCCGGGGATACGAGTACGTGGCCACGGTGAAAATGCATTGAGGCCGGTCCTGGGCCGATCCCCCTGACGGAGGGCTGATGCCTTTTATCGAGTAATCATTAAATAATCATCGTTATGATTCCCTGGAACTCTCACCGGCCGGTCGACCCACGTTGTTCTGACCGCGCCGCAGGCTTAGACCAGGGGGACCCCTATGAGCTCAAAGACCGTAGTGACCATACTACTGACCTTCGCATTGCTGACGACCGCCGCCATGCTTTTTTCGACGACCGAGGCCTTGGAGGCCTCACCGCCGATCAGCGTCAACGGGAACGATGAGCTGGACGCTCTGGCCAAAGAACTTCAGTGGGACGTGGACGGGGACGGGTCTGTCGAGCGCCCGTATGTCATCACCGACCTGCGCATCGGGGAAGCGGGCCGGGCAGGCATATCCATCCAGAACACCGACCGCTATATCATCATAAAGAACTGCAACATCAGCGGGGCGCGCTCTGGCGAATTGGCGCAGGGCGCAGCCATCTTGTTGCTCGGTGTGAGCAACGTCACCATCGAAGGGAACGATCTATACCTCAATGACTACGGCATATCGATCTCGTCATCCAACAACATCAGTGTCAACAATAACAACATCATCTCCTCAGAGTACAGCGGCATCGAGATCGACGGATCGGAGAACGTCACCGTAACCAACAACAGGTTCGAGGCCTGCGAGTACGGCGATAGCATATGTCTGTACGAAAGCCGCGACTGCCTCCTAAAGGGCAACTGGATCATTGGAGGTTACACCGGAATCTATGCGAGCGGATCTGATTCGAACACCATCTCTAAGAACGAGATCATCGGCACCGTAGATGGTATATATCTATCCCAGGCAGACGATAACCGCCTCTACCAGAACAGGATCGAATCGTCCAGCTCGGGCATATGGCTGGACTCGTGCGGCGCCGACATCCAGGGCAACGCCATGTTCGGCTGCTGCATTATGATGGGTTTCGGCGACGAAACGAACGTTGAGCACATCACTGAGCGCATGACCATAACGGAGAACAACACCGTTGACGGGGCGCCCGTCCACTTCCTCAAGAATGAGGACATGGCCGGTGCCTCCGTGCCGGCTGGACAGGGAGAGGTCATCCTGCTCAACGTCACCCGGCTGAACGTGGAGGGGTTGGACATGCGTCATGGCAGCGTCATCGTTGCTTTCTCTGACAACATCACGGTCCAGAAGAACACTGTGTCGGACTCGTCCATGGGCATCATGCTCTTCGGCTCAGTGGACTGCATCCTATCAGACAACCGCATCGACGCCAATATCGATGGCAGAGGCCTTGACGACATCGTCGGCATAATGATGTTCCTGTCATCGAGGAATGACATATCGAACAACGATATTTGCTTCAGCGTCGACATCGCTGAGAGCTATTGGATATCGTTGACAGGTATCGACATCTATAAGTGCCACCGCAACTCCATCTTCGAAAACTCACTCTCCATCCAAGGGACCGTGAGGCAAGGCGACGCTGAGGACCTGCCTTTGTATAAGGGCATCAGCGTAAGCGGCGATGGGAACAGAGAGGAGAGCAACATCATTGGACGGAACGCCATCACTGACAATATGATCGGCCCCCATGGCGGCCGTGGAATATCGCTCGGCATAACCCTCGGTAATTTTTTCATCGGCAACGTGATAACGGGCATGCCGAACTATGGCGTGTATGCCTTCGGCGCCCGTGAGAACTGGCTCGTTGGCAACGAGATCGTCCGCTCTGGCGGCCATGGCATCGCGCTGAATGCATGCTACGGAAACCATATATTCGCCAACAAGTTCGTTGATAACAACCTTGCCTCGGCAGCCTCGGGAGGGTCGCAGGCCTTCGACGATTCCACACCTGGCGGCTCCAGTAACTACTGGTACGGCCCGAACGATCTGGGCAACGTCTGGTCGGACTGTACCCTGGACGAAGATCATGACGGCATCGCAGACGAACGGTACTTTATCGATGGCGGATGGTACGATGACAAACCTGTCGTCGTATATTTCGAGGTCACCGCTCCGGCGGAAACGCCGAGCTACACCAGCGACCAAACCGTTCCCCTGGCAGGCACGGCGTTGGACGTCTTCGAGATATCCGAAGTGTCGTGGTACAACAGCGAGACCGGAGAGCGGGAAGCCTGCAGCGGGACAAAGGTCTGGAACGCTGATGTCCCCCTCGCCATCGGCGCCAACCACATCACCATCGTCCTGGAGGATAGTAATGGTCTGCGGTTCGATATCGAGATCGTGGTCGTGCGCACGTCCGGGCCGGTCATTGACATGACCCCGGGGCCGGTACACTATACTAATCGATCCACCTATGCCGGGGCGCTTGAGGTCAACAGCCTGGCGCCGATCACCGGCGGCAACTGGACCCATTATCTGGACGGGGCGGAGATAGGGCACGGCTCGATCATCGAAGTGATCGACCTGTTCACCTACTCGGGCGACCTGATATGGGACCTCGGCATCGGGACGAACATTATCGTCATCCAGATGAACGACTCAGTGGGCATCATCGACCTGTATGAGCTTACCGTGATCTATGACGTGGTAGATCCGACCGTGGGCATCGACAGCCCTAGCGACGGGTCCTACAGCAACACCGGCGCAGTCACCGTGACCGTGCACGGCGATGATGACCTATCAGGTGTCGACCGATTCATGGTCAGCCTGGATGGAGGGGCCTGGGCGCCTATGAGCGACTCGGCCTCCTTCGGGGACCTTAGCGATGGCAGTCATACCGTGACTGTGAGAGCGTTCGACCGCTCCGGCAACTGGCAGGATGCCACGGTGACCTTCACCGTAGACACCACCGGCCCGGTCCTCACCATCAAATGTCCCTCTTCGGGAGAGCATGTCATCACTTCCTCGCCGATGGCAGAATGGTCGGCCACCGACGACGGTTCCGGTCTGAAGGAATTTCAGTACAAGCTGGATAACGGAGGATGGTTCAGCACGGGTTTGGTCGGAGAGCAAGAGTTGATGGGACTCTCGGAGGGCGCCCACACGCTCTATGTCCGCGCCTACGACAACGCCGGAAACTATGCGGAGGCGTCCGTGACATTTACGGTAGATACTGAGCTGCCGATGCTAAACATCAATTCGCCGAGCAATGGCGGCTTTGTCGACAAATCAACCGTAGAGGTCTCCTGGACCGCCACCGACGCCACCTCTGGCATAAGAGGCTTCCAGTACCGCATAGACGGCGGGGAGTGGTCCAACGAGATCACCATTATGAACTATGAGTTCGCCGACCTAGCCGATGGTCAGCATACAATAGAGGTCAAGGCGATCGACAAGGCTGGCAACGAGGCCTCCGCCAGAGTGAACTTCGCTGTCGACACCGCATCCCCTAACACAGAGGCTGAGATCTCAGGAAACGCCGGCGACGGCGGCTGGTTCCTGAGCGACGTGACGGCCGTGCTGAAGTCGGCCGACGCTACCAGCACAGTGGCCGGAATCGAATACCGCTTGGACGGGGGACCATGGACCGATTACTCTCAGCCCATAGTGCTGACCGGCGAAGGGGTGTTCGCCCTCGAGTTCCGCGCCACCGATGCCGCTGGCAACGTCGAGATGAGCCGCGCGCTCACCGTCAGCATCGACCGAACCGGCCCGGTGGCGGAGATCCTCTCTCCGTCCGAGGGCGGCCTGCTGGGGCTGGAGCAAAAGCTAACCTGGGCCGGTTCTGACGGCGGGTCGGGGCTGCGTGGGTATGAGTATCGGGTGGACGGAGGAGCGTGGACCCCGATCTCCGCCCTTACTTTCGACCTCGGGAGCCTGGCCGACGGCGTCCACACCTTCGCCGTCCGGGCGGTCGACAACGCTGGCAACCTGGGCGAGGAAGCGTCGGTATCGTTCACCATTGATACCACGGTTCCTGAGATCGTGAGCAAGAGCCCCCAGGGCGATGGGGTGGACGTGAACGCCGAGGTCGTGGTCGAGTTCTCCGAGACGGTAGACCGCACATCAGTGGAGATGCAGGCCGGGTCGGCGGGCACCATTACCTGGGAAGGCAACGCCCTGATCTTCACGCCCAGCACCGGACGGGCCGCCAACACCACCTACACTGTGGTGATCGCTGGCACGGACCTTGCCGGGAACCAGTTCAGCGTCACCTGGTCGTTCAAGACCAGCAGCCTGGGCAGCCTGAACGGCACGGTGGTCGGGCCGGACGGCCTGCCAATGGCCGACGCGGCGGTGGCCCTGGACAACGGCATGAACACGACCACCGACGCTCAAGGCAGGTTCTCCTTCATCGGCGTGGCAGAGGGTAACTACACTCTGTCCATCAGCAAGGAGGGCTTCAAGAGCGTTACCCAGGCGGTCACAGTAAAGGCGGGCGACGCTTCCGCGATAGGTGCGCTGACCGTCCAACCTGCTGATTTGGATCCTGCCGACACCTCGGGTCCCTTCGATCCCGTCATCATCGGCGGCATCGCGGCGGCGATCGTGGCTGTGCTGGCAGCTGCTCTGGTGGTGATGCGCGGACGGAAGAGGGCGTGAGCGCACCGCTCCCCAAACCGCTATGTTAAAGTGAGGTCTACCGACCTCCCCTTTATTTTCTTTTCATCCCTTCACATCATCGGTCATTCGTTCATCGCCCCTCGCGTCGTGACATGGGACATGTCCATCCGCGGTCATGGTAGACCATGGCGCTTCGTCCGTGTCGTCGAACTTTTTCGATCACCTTCATTACATTTTCACGATGCGTACGGCCGGGCGTTTGAAGCCTTGTCACACGGCGCCGTTCCGTATCGCATGTTCGCTGTCCGAGGCAGCTGCTCTGCCCATCGATCGGACCGGGCATCTAGGGTAGGCCCATCCCGAGGCGAGGTACCTGATGAGTGGCAATGAGCGTTCAGCATGCTGTCGATGATATTGTAGAAAAAGAATAATAAAGAAAAAGGGAAAGGGGAAAGGGTTTACTGGTCCTCGGCCTTCTTGCGCTTCTCCTCCCTGCCCGTGCGCTGCAGCCGGCCGGGAGCCCACCAGGCCCACTTGCCCATCACCGTGACGGCGGCCGGGACGATGTACGTCCGGACGATCATCGCGTCGAGGAGCACGGCCACCAGCAGGGCGAACCCGAACTGTTGCAGCATGGCGTTGCTCGACAGCATGATGGTGCCGAACGCTCCCGCCATGATCAGGGCCAGCGCAGTGATGATGCCGCCGGTCCAGTCGACCGCATCCACCACTGCCTGCTTGATCTCCTTGCCCTTGTGCACTTCTTCTCTGATGCGGGTTAGGATGAACACGTTGTAGTCCATTCCTATCCCCATCAGGATGACGAATAGCACCAGGGGGACCATCCATAGAATGGGTATGCTCTGCCAGACGCCGAACACCAACCAGGTGAGGGCGAAGGCCCAGCTGATGCTCATGGCGATGGAGACCACCGCGAAGGCCGGGAGAAGCACGGAGCCGAGCACAAGCAGCAACACGATGAAGATGCCCACGACGACCGCAATCTCGATGACCGCGAACTGCTGGGTGGTGGTCAGACTGAGATCATGGTTGATCGCGGTCGTGCCGCCCACCAGTATCTCAGATGAGTCCAGCGCGGGCAGCGATGCCTTGGCCTCGTCGATCTGCTCCCTCAGCTCAGGGATGAAATGGACCGAGTCGGCCGACATGGGTTGTTCCTTCAGAATGACGGTCAGGAGGACGCTCTTGCCGTCGCTGCTGAGGCTTTCCAGCATGCTGTTCACGGTCTGGTCTGGAAGGGACTCAAGTGCCCTGTAGTCGACCGGTTGGCCAAACGGCCTTGTGATGCCACTAATCGACTGCACCATGTCATCTGAGGCTATGGTCGCCGTTAGGTTGTCTATGGCGTCCAGGTACTCTAAGTTGAAGTTGGCGCCGTCGTACACCAGGGTATCCCCGGTGATCACTATCTTGGTGGGCATGATCTTGCCGGCGCCAAAGTCCTCGGTCATGGCGTTCATGCCCTGGATGCTCTCCGGTTCCCCCATGCTGCCGATCAGGTCGAAGCTGGTCTCGGCGGTGAGGAACAGGTAGGTCGACGGGATGGAGACCAGAATGGCCGCCACCAGTATCACCTTGGCATGCTTGACCGAGAAGTTGGCGGCGCGGTGGAAGTAGCCGTGATTGGCCTTTGCCCTGGCCTCCATAGTGCTGGAGGCGTGCTTCTCCCACCGCTTGCCGGTGTTAGGCCAGAATATCCTGTTGCCGAGCAGCAGGAGCATCGATGGCACCAGGGTGAGGGAGATCAGCAGGGCCACCACGATGCCAAGACCAAGGACCAGGCCCATGATCTGCACCATGGGGAAGGAGGATATGGTCATGGCGAAGAACGCGATGATCACCGTGGCGCCGCTGGTGACGATCGACTCCCCGGCCCATGTGACCGAGGCGTGGACGGCATCCTGGCGGGACTGCCCCCTCATCCTCTCCTCGCGGTACCGGCTGACGATGAAGATCGCGTAGTCAGTGCCGACCGCCATCAGAATGGAGAAGAGCAGTGTGGTCACCATTACATTGACCGGTGCGACCAGCACCCCAACGGCGAACATCAGCGCCTGGGATATGCCGACGGCCACCCCGACCGCGCCCAGCGGCAGGAACTGGGCGATGACGGAGCGGAACAGCAGGCCCATTAGGATGAAGATGATGACAATGGTGACCGGCTCGATCATCTTCATATCGGCCTCTGAACTTGCCCTCATATCCTCGGAGATGGCCGCCTCGCCGGTGACGTACACAGCGCCAGGCACGGTCATCTCCTTGTTGAGCGAGGCGATTTCCGCCCTTATCGCCCTTACATTCTCCATCAGCGGATACTTGCCATCGTCGTTGACGTAGGTCGCGGAGATGTCGAAGTTGACCATCAGGAGCATGGTCTTATTGTCATGGGACACGAAGCTGCTCAGCAGCTGCTCGGGCAGCTCTACGGGAAGCTCGGAGATGGAGGTCTCAGAGACCATCTCATGGGCGAAGCTTCGGACCTCATGCTCGCTGTACTCCGAACCAAGTTCATACACCTGCTGTAGGAACGTCTGGTTTTCGATCCCGGCGGCGGTGCCCACCACGTTCAGGGCGAAAGCGTGGATCATGTTCGTGTTGTTGAACGTGGTCAGGTCGAAGTTGCCGAGAACGGCCAGCATGACTCCTTTTTGCTCGTCTGGAATGGACATTCCATTGATGAAGGATGGGGCAACCAGACCTACTGCTTCAGTGGCCCGTTGCGTCGAATCGGTACCCCGTGTTTGGTTCCAGGCATTGATAAAGGCGCCATAGTATTTCCATGCTAATACGCTGACATTGTCATCACCTATCTGGCTAAGATATTTCTCTAGCTCCGATGATGAGACGTAGTAAGCGGTATCATCATCAGGGACCATGTCCCTGATCGTTGCATGCATAGCGGGTATGCCCCACAGCAGGAACGCGCTCTCGTTGACCTGTTCCTCCGTGGAATGGAGCGCCGGCCCCAGCTGCAGGGTCGTCTGAGTTATGACCTCCTCGGCTATCGTGTAGAGCGAGAGGATCTCCTCCATGTTCGTAACGTCCGGCGAAGAGGCTATGCGATCCTGGAGGGCCAGCACGTATTCGCGCATGGCCGGATCGGTCACGTCATCGGCCTGCAGCACCACTAGGATGGTGCCGTTGGCCACCGACTGCTGGAAATCCCTCTCGATAATATGCTGGGCGCGGATCGACTCCTGATCCTCCCCACTGCCCAGGTCCATCTGGTAGTCCATCACGCTGTCGAGCTGCAGCATGGCGGGGACCGCGATTAACAGCGCGGCCACCCAGATGACGATGATCTTCTTGTAGTGTCTATTGACACCATCTGCGATCTTATTGAACACCATTAAATCATCCCTCTCGGAAAGATATACCTTGAGCAGCAAGTCAACCTTAATAGGTTTGTTGTCATTGTTGTAGTGACATGACTGATGTGACCAAACACCTGATGCGTCTAGGCCTGAGCGAGTACGAGGCCCGAGCCTATGTCGCCACGGTAGCCCTGGGAGAAGGGACTGTCAACGAGATCAGCAGGGAGAGCGGGGTGCCCCGCTCCCGCGCCTATGACATCATGGAACGCCTGGCCAAGAAGGGGTTCGTGGAGATGGGGAACACCACACCCATATGCTACCGCGCCAACGACCCCATGACCGCATCGGAGCGGCTGATGGAAGAGGTGCGCCACGCCAATGAGGGGATCATCAAGGGCCTCCGCGAGATCGGGAAAAAGGCGGAGACGCGGAACAACCCCGTGTGGACGCTCACAGGCGACTGGGCCATAGAGCGTAAGGTGGAGGAACTTCTGGACGCAGCCAAAAGGGAGGCTGCTTTCGTATTCCTGAGCCGCAGCGGCCCCCTGCGATATGCTGGCCTCATCGCCGAGAAATCAGCAGGAAAGAACGTGACGGTGGTCATGGCCCACCAGCCGGAGGATTATATCGGCCTGCTTGGGAGCAGCCGCATCATGCGCCTGCGTTACATGTCTGGTACGTTCAGCGAGGTTGAGGGGACGCTGCGCGATAGGGGCTTTGTCACCAAGGACAAGCGCTACTGCATCGAGATGATCCTAGTGGTGGACCAGGAGACCACGCTGCTGCTGACGAGCGAGGATGTGGGAGGCCGTGCCATCATCATCCAGGGTACCGTCCTCAACCTGTTCGGACACGATGCGGTCCAACGGCTCATCGAAGGGGCCGAGGAAGTAACGGCCAGCAAGAAATGAGGCCCATGCGGCCAGTGAGCCCACGGGTCCGTCGGCCGCATCTCCGATCTCAGCTCCGCGCCGGCCGGTGCCCATGTCGATGGTTTGCATGCTCATTGGTTCCCATTGACACTCCCATGGCTTCAGTCATGATCCTGAGGCCGGCATCATGCGGCCCTGCATGCGTCCCTGCCTGCATGCGATCGGCCATCGCCTCCCTGGAATGGGGGACGCCACTCCACAGCACGATAGGCGGCTCGTTTATCGTCACGGCGGCTGACATCTCACCCATCGAACGTTGAAGCTCAGGAGCATCCGGACTCTTGACAGAACGCTATATCGAACGTGCTTTGGGAGGTCGCCGAAAGTGCCTTTTCTAAAATTCATGCATGATCTCGATTGTAGGCTCTCTCGCCTACGTTCAGTAAACTTGAAATAGATGTTAGCTATCCCTTGTTTTGGTGTGACGGCCAAAGCGGCGGGGATACACCCGGTCCCATCCGAACCCGGAAGTTAAGCCCGCCCGCGTTTCGTGCTGTACTGCGGTGCGCGAGCCCGCGGGAACCACGAGGCGCTGTCAGCCACTTTTTCACTTTCATTCTGCGAGGCCAGGCGCTTGTCGTCAAGGCAGCATCGATGAACAGATCGGTTTTCCGAGAGAGATAAGGGCGTTTATCTGTGGGCTATCACCGGCTTTGCCCCGGGCCCTCGCTGACATCAATCATTGTCATCGCCACCGCCGCCCGGGCGAGACCGGCGGGAGACCCCCTAGATCGACGATACCTCGTAGCGGCTGGACATATCTAAATCAAAAGCATCAAGCATCGGCGAAGACCATGGTCGGGCCGTACCGCGATCACCTTCAGAGGACCGTCCATATCCTGGACAAAATGCTCGCCTTGAGGTGTGAGCTGTCAAAGATCCGATAAAAAATAAAAAAGAAAGGGGAAGAGGCCGTCAGGCCTACTTCATTCCGCCAGACACCTTCTTGGTCAGGCCGTACGCGACCGGGATCAGCATGATACCCAGGGCAACGGCGAAGGCCCAAGAGATGTTGCCGATGACGGTGGTGACACCTGGGAAGGTGGCGAAGATCGCACCGGTGCCGATGATCAGGAAGATGGCATACAGCACGAACTTCGCGTAGCCTGCGATGTCCCTGAACTCAGCGTGGTCATCGGTGATGGACTTGATCAGACCATCAGTCAGGGATATACCGACCGCGATGATCACGAAGCCCAGTATGAGCGGATAGATGGTGCTTCCGCCAAGGAGCATGGTGTCCAGGGCCAGCAGGATGATGAACGCGATCAGGCCGATGAACAGCAGGTTCTTCAGCATGTCAGCGATCTCATCCTTGCCCTCCGGGAACATGGGCTTTATCAGCTTGCCGATGAACGACGACAGGAAGTCGGCGAACACCGCACCGAGGATGATGATCAGTATACCAGCAAGCAGCCTGGGCAGGTAGTTCGCGATGGCGATCAGATATTCGCCTAGGGTGCCTCCCACTTCCAGTATCTCTATCGCCAGTATGATGGCGAGGATGGTGATGAACGCCTTAACGATCGCACCGATCAGATTCGACAGATCCAATCCAGATGATCTGAACGACCTGCCGACACTGGTCTGGTCAAAGGCCCTCTCGAGGCCAAGCCTCTCTACCAGGTAGTTAACCGCCTTTCCAACGACCGCACCGATCACATACCCGAGCACGATTACTATAATCGCCGCGAGTATGGCCGGTATGGCGTTGATTATGGACTCTAGCATATTGCTAAGAACTTCAACAATATCGGCCATAAGCCATTACCTCGTTTTTGTGAAATGTTATTTGAATATAAATAGAATGATGCGAAATTGACAGTGTCTTGGGTCGGCCAGTTGGACATATCGAAGGGACGGTGGCAGAACCGCAGTTCTGGCCTGCCGGTTCAAACACCATGTCCTGGCATGTGGGCCTACGCCTTCAAATGACAGCCTCCGGATGCGCGCATCCGCCGGTCGGAACGGCATTGGGCATCGGGAGGGCGCCGCCATTGGCCACCTTCGCTACGTAAGGCCTGGTGCGCCTTTCCATTCGGTTTTCGGACCCACCCCCGCCGGAAAATCGGGACATTGTTATCTGCACTGCTATGTCATCCTATCTTTGGTGATACCATTCCCGAGATGTCGAGCGCACATTCCGTCAAGAGCTTGAACCATATGTTCACCAAGACCGAACTGGCGAGAGCTCTCAGGCTTGCCATAGCCGATGAGTACGAAGCCATCCAGATATACGAGCAGATCGCGGAGTCGACCGAGGACCCTAGGATCAGGGAGGTCGTCTTGCACATCGTGGAGGAGGAGCAGAAACATGCCGATCAGTTCTGGGACCTTCTTGCACGGGTCATACCGGAAGAACGCGAGATATACGACAGCGCGGTAGAGGAGAACCGGGAGATCATCCAGAAGTTAAAACGATGAACGCCGCATCGTTTCCGGTCCATGTGCGATGACCTGGCGGCGCGTCGGACCCTGACGGTTCGCATGCCATTCAGACATTCTGAGAGCGGTCCTGATCGATGCGGTCCTGATCGATGAGCAGTGTTGATGCGTCCGGCGACCTCCCGCTCACCATCCCAGCAGGTAGGCGATGGAGAACACACTGAATCCCAAGGTGGCGAGGGACAGGGCGGCAAGCAGCCTGTTGCGGTTCAGGCGCTTCGCGTAGGCCACGCCGAGGGCGGCAAAGATGAACGTAGCAACGAGACGCGACAACAGGATGGCGACGGGGACGTTGGGGACCACGAGCAGGGGGACCACTATTGGAATGACAAAGAGAACATCGATGGCGAGTATTCCCATAACATAGTACCATCCTTCCCTCCCGGGACTATATGGTTCAGTGTATGGATCTCGGTCGGGCGCACCTTCGGCCAGCTTATCGATCATACGCTCCTTCTCCTCGTCACTGAGCAGGGATGCGATCGTATCGTCCAGGGCCTTCCTCGCTTCCCGCCTCGTCGACGGGTCGTTCCTGGTCCTCAGGTCGAAGACCACCTTGTCCCCCCTGGCCCGATCGATGGTGCCGGTGAGCATCACCGATATGCCGTCGATAAGGCCCCACGTGAGGTTCACGCCGAAAGCGATGGCGATCGCAAGGGGTACGAACTCCTCGGGGTTCTCCACAGAATTGATCATGCCGAGGGACACGACGACCATCCAGGTCGCGTAGAACATCTCCCCTATGCGGTCGCCGATGGGCAGGTACTTCCTGTAGAAGTCGCCGAACCTGCCGCCAGGGTACCTGCCTACATCCTCCATCTCGCCTCCCGTCCGAACGAGCGGATGTACTTGTCAGCAGGCGGTTATTGTTTATTTCCAAGTCATCGCGGCGGCGCTAGAGGCCCTGTTGGTCGCGGTCGGCTTACGATGAGAGTGTCGCGCAGGGCCTCCACTCCATATCATCGGAATCAATTATAGGGCGATGGTGAAATAACATGACCGGAGGGGTTTCCATCAGGATCGAGATATATCATGCCTCAAAGTTCGGCAACGGGGCAATGGTGGCAGAGGAGCTGCGACGCATAATGGAGATGGAGGGGCATCGGGTGAGCGTGCATCACATCGATGAGGTGAGGCCGAAGGACGTTCCTCCTGCAGACCTGTACATCCTAGGCTCCCCCACCCGCTTCGGAGGGCCCATAGGGGGGATGAAACGCTTCCTCAGGAAGGCCGCCATTCCTCCAGGCTCCAAGTACGCGGTGTTCGCGACGCACGGGGAAGCGGTGCCGGACAAGAAGACCGGCAGGGTGCCGACAGATGAGGAGATGGCCCGCCTGCGGAGGACCATGCCCATCATGGACGAGATGCTGTCGGAGAAGGGGTTGGTGAAGGTCGCCGATATGGTATTCCTGGTTTCGGCGGACCAGATGAAGGGGCGCCTGATCGAGGGTTGGCAGGAAAGGGCGAGGGACTTCGCCACTGCTGTCCTCGGCCCGTCATGAGCGTGCATGGTCGAACCTACCCCCCATCGGAGCACCGCGCCGCCGTATCCGAGGCGTTATAGACGTGCCGTATGACCGTCGCAACATCATGACGTCGAAGCATTGGCGGACGTTCCGGTCGTGGCCGCTGGCATTATGGGCATGCATGCCGCGCTCATCGTCTCGATATTTGCTGATGACGGCGGTGCTAAGTTCCTTGGAACCTAGTTCCTGAAGAAGCCCACTTCAGCCATTATCATGTGGGCGATCGCGTTGCTCGGGCCGTCCCCTCTTGCCACGTTGACCGATACGCCATCGCCTGCTGCCTCCGAGATCCTGGCCACGCCCTTGTTGGTGAAGCCGGGGCAAAGCAGGAACGACTGGATGCCGTCCTGCCGGACCAGGTCCCTGCAGACCCTGACCGCCTCGCCCTCATTCTTGACGACTATGCTGGTCAGCTCGTAGAGCGAGGTCCTTATCACGCTCCGGTGCTTGTCCGGCTCTGCATCCGGAGCCATTGCGATCAGGGCCGATCTGAACTTGTCTTCAGACATGAACGCTCCATCGAGCGGGTCATAGATGAACGTGCACATATTGCATGGCAGGACTACGAAGCCCTGCCGTGCTGCGGCCCTCTCGTCGATCCGTCCCGTGTGGTATCCAAAAGGACGTGTAATGCCGGCACGAGCCTCAGGCTGATGAGGCCGCAAAAGCCTGGTGCTTAGGTCATCATCCATCATCAGGTGCGCACCTCCGCGTACCGTGCCGCCCCCTTCCCAAGCGGTCATGCGTTTAACTTCCTGTACAGCCGATCGGCCAGCAGCTGAAAGAACAGAATGAACGCCAGAAGCATGATCACGTCGATCATCGGGTCGAAATGCGATGTTCCGGTGTAGGCGGCGAGTATCAGGTCATAGCCGTATGTGAGTGGAGAGATATAGGTGATTATCTGGGCCACTGGCGGTATCGCCGACAGAGGGATGAACACTCCCGAGATGAACACCAACGGAAGGCGGACGACATTGAGCATGGACATGATGTCCCCCGGGCTTTCCGTCGGGTAGGCGGCGAAGAGCGTTCCCATGGAAGCGATGCAAAAGGACGTGAGCAAGAGGCCAGCGATGAGGGGCAGGATGTCCAGGATCGCCGTTCCGAAGATCAGGAGGCCGGCGACGAGGGGGACAAGGGCGATGCCCAGGCTGTACAGGAAGCCGCTCAGGCTCTCGCCAAGGACCACGGCATTGATGGACACCGGCGCCGATAGCAGCCTGTCGAAGGTCTTGGTCCTCCTCTCGAGGGGAATGGACACCGGCTCGATCGAGGATGCGGAGAACAAGATGGTGATGGCGATGAGCCCGGGGATCATGACCTGAGGTCCGGAGGTGTTGCCGACCGAGAACGCCAAGAACATGAAGAGCGGGAAGAGCATCCCTGAAACGATTATGTTGGGCTTGATGTAATAGATCCTCATGTCCTTCTTGGCGATGGCCCAGGCGGTCTTGAGCTCCACGATGGCCTGACGATGCCAGCCGTTCTTATTCAACCGTCCTCACTCCCCTTACATGTACGTCCAGGCCAGTGAGCTTGATGAAGACGTCCTCAAGGCTTGGACCATGGGTGTTCAGGCTGACGATGCCGTTGCCGTGCGCGTTCGCATACTCGGTGAGCTGAGTAATGACCAATGACGGATCATCGGTGAACAGTCGGATCTTGTCCCCCTCCTTCCGGACCTCACTGACCGTGGCCAGCTGATTCATTTCTTCCGCTAGTTCGGGAGATGTGTGAAAAAAGGACACCTCAACCGATTGTACGCTTTGGATCGCCCCCTTCAGCTTTTCCGGTGCGTCGATCGCGGCGATGCGCCCCTTGTTTATTATCGCCACCCGGTCGCAGATGAGGTTGGCCTCCTCGATGTTGTGGGTGGTCAGAAAGATTGTCACGTCCTCCGAGTTCAGGTCGCGGATGACGTCGCGGATGATGAGGTTGCTCTGCACATCCAGTCCCGATGTCGGCTCATCCAGGAACAGGAGCCGTGGCTCGTTGATCAGCCCCATGGCGATGGTCAAGCGACGCTTCATCCCCTTGGAGAACCCACGAGCCTTATCGTCCCTTCGCTCCCAGAGCCCGAACAGATCGAGCAGTTCCTTGCCTCGCTCCTCTCGAACATTCCTGCGGACGCCATAGACCTCGGCCGAGAACATCAGGTTCTGCCAGGCGGTCAGGTCATCGTAGATGTTCGACGTCTCGGGGACGATGCCCACGAGCTTTCGGGCAGCGATCGTCTCCCTGACGATGTCCCGCCCGAAGATCGTGGCCGTGCCGTCTGATGGACTGGATATGCCAGTCAGGATGCGGATGGTCGTCGTCTTTCCGGCCCCGTTTGGACCGAGGAAGCCGAACGTCTCGCCGTCCTCGACCGAGAAACTGATGTTAGAAAGCGCGTCGAACCCATTGAATCGCTTCGAAAGATGCTTGACATCTATGGCCAACATTGCGGCGCCCTCCTCGGGCCAGCCTGCCGATGTAACTATTGTGCCCACTGCCCAATTTAACTTTGCCGGGAAGGCCCTTGCGAGTGCCATGGAGCTAGTCCGTTGGCGCCATCATAGCGCTGCGGCAGAGCGCCTCGGCCCCGGGACCGTCGGCGAGCACGGGTCATCGATGAACGCGCTCGCCCAAGCCTGCGAATGGCGTGCCCATTGTCCACGGCCATTCGCGTCGCTCAACGCTCTACCCGCCGTTCCAGCTGAACGGACGTAAGGCGGCCGGACCCCTCCTCGGTCAAAGCACTTCGAGGATCATGACCGCACCTATGAGCAGCATGACGAGGCCCAGGATGAGCTTGAGCGACCGCCTCTTCTCGAGGCGCCATTCGTTCGCCTTCTCCGCGGAGACGCCCATGAGGAAGAGAGCCAGGATGACGGCCAGGGGCAGCACGAAGATGGCGTTGTAAAGCGCCAGGTACGGTATCCCTTGCATCATGGTCATCTCGTTGCTCAGGAGGCTCAGTATCGCGAGGTAGATGCCTCCTGTGCAGGGCAGCTCGAACAGGCTGACGGCGAAACCGAGCGCTATGGCGGCGGGCACGGTCGCCTTCTCCACATACTTCTTGATCGTCGGCTTCCTGGACTCAGGAATGGCCATCGTGACCCCCTTGCCGAAGAAGAAGTAGTCCTTGATGTTGATCAGGCCGATGATCATTGACAGCGCCGCGGCCACATAGTAGATGTACCTCGTCATCGCCGTGGAGTGCAGGAAGGTCAGGGCCCCAAGCCCGGCCAGCAGGTACACTATGTACACCGTGACGATGTAGACGGCGCCGATCTGGAGGACCTTCCTCCGGTCTCCCAGCCCGGTCAGGAAGACCAGAAGGAAGACCATGACGCTTATGGCGCACGGGTTGATGCTGTCGGCCAGTGCAGCGACCACCACCATGGCCAGCGTCAGGTCCCCTGGCGGGGCGAAGCCTCCAGATCCGGTGCTGTTGTCCGGCGGAGCGGTGCCGTTCCCGGTACCATTGTCCTTTGGCGGGCTCGTATCGTTCCCGGGACCGTCATCCGGAGGGGTCGGCTCCTTATTGGACTCGATGATGCTCTGAATGACCGGTTCAAGCCTGCTCTTTATTACATCCGGACCTACCAGGGCCACGTCCTCGATGAAGATCGTGGGTACCATCGTGTTCTTGACGCCGAAGCGCGCGTTGAGCTCGTAGAACAGCGCCTGGTTCTCGCTATTGAAGAAGATCTCATATTTTTCCAGGACGACCTGGGGGTACTTCGCGGCGATGGCCTCCACATATGGCTCGGTCATCGCGCAGTGCGAGCATCCGCTCCCGTAGAAATATTGGAGGACGATGTCGTCCGTTCCGACGGCCGCGTCCTTGAGGGCCGAGCTGCTCAGATCATCATCGATCCATACCACAGACATATCACTCGAGGCAGCAGGGTCGATGGCCAATGCTGATGATGTCAGCAGCATGAGCGCTATGACCGCCAAGATGCCCGCTCTCAAGTATACTTCCCCGATGTTTCTACGGAGCGCCCGCCTATTAAGGATGGCGGGGACAGGTTCGCCCACCATGCTCAGGCCATTGGCAGGCGTGCAGCGGCCCCGCAGCGGCTGGTCCCTCTTAATCTGGAAAGAGGTTCGTGCTGAGGTATTTCTCGCCGCGGTCGGGAAGGATGGTCACGATGACGCCGGAATCTATCCGCTTGGCCATCTCAACGGCGGCGTACATGGCCGCGCCGCTGCTCATGCCCACGAAGATCCCTTCCCGCTTGACGATCTGGCGGGTCATCTCGTAGGCCGCTTCGGTCTCCACCATTATGGTGATGTCTATCTGGGATGGATCATAGATCGACGGCACGATGGCCTCCTCCATGTTCTTCAGCCCCTGGATGTAGTGCCCCCTGACCGGATGGGCGCTCACCACCTTCACCTCCGGGTTGTGCTCCCTCAACGCCTTGCCTATGCCCATTATGGTGCCGGACGTGCCCAGCGCCGACACGAGGTAATCGACGTTGCCTCCGGTCTGCTTCCAGATCTCGTCCCCGGTCGTCCTGTAATGCGCCATCTTGTTGTATTCGTTGGAGAACTGGTCGGGCATGAAATATTTCCCGGGATTCGCCTTGACCAGTTCCCTTGCCTTCCTGATGGCTCCGTCCGTGCCGAACTTTCCCTCGCTCAAGGTGACGGTCCCGCCGAACGCCTTGATCATCTGACGCCTCTCGACCGATACGGCATCGCTCATGACGATCTCGACGTCGTAGCCCTTGATCGCGCCGATCATGGCCAACGCCACGCCGGTGTTCCCCGACGTCGGCTCGATGATGGTCTTGCCCTTGGTCAGCGCGCCCTCGGCCTCGGCCTGCTGGACCATGCTCAGGGCGATCCGGTCCTTGATGCTTCCGGTGGGGTTGAACCCCTCTACCTTGGCAAATATCGTCACATCCTTGTTGGGATTTAGCTTGTTTATCCTGACCAGTGGGGTGTTGCCGATGGTCTGAAGGATGTCTTCGCTGAACTCGGCCGGTGGGTTTCTCATATGGTTGTCACCTGGTGGAAGAGATGTGCTCGCTGATGACTATATTCCAAACCAGATAGGAAAAGCTATCTAGGCTTGAGCGCCGGGCTCGATCACATGTTATATTACAGCAAATGCCTGGCATTGGGGGGAGCTCGCCTCCCTGGGAGTAAGAACCAATGGCGGTCCGGCGAAATGGCCCTGGACGCGATTGTTCAAGAGGCCGTAAAGAAGGTCTGGGCTCATCACCCTGGCCGGGAACGGACGCATCCTAGCCTCAGAAACGTTCTAGTATCATCCGAACGAAGGGATATCTGGGCACCAACGTGCCTGGATGGTGAACATATGCGCTCGAAACAGGAAAGGAATGAGGGATCGGAGGTGTTCCGGGCGGCGAACCCGCCCGAGATCCTCCTGGAGAACGACCGCGTGAGGGTCCTTAGGGTCGGCTTCAGGCCGGGGGACAAGGCGGCCATGCACTCACATCCGGATTATGTGACCTACACGACCAAGGGGGGCGATCTCAAGATGAACTCTCCCTCCGGCGGCTCCGAGATCGTGTCGTTCGAGGAAGGCAAGGCCATATTCTTCAAAGCTGAGTCGCATGAGGTGGAGAACGTGGGCAGCTCCGAGGTAGAGGCCATAGTGGTCGAGCTCAAGTGATGGCCCAGCCCCGTCTCATTTTTCTTTGGCAACGTCCTGTCGCCATCTCAACAGTTGCCAAGCGAGCAGGCCTTAGGATTCAGTATTAAAGTGCGGGGGGAGGGATTCGAACCCACGAACCACTAAGGACGGGATCTTAAGTCCCGCGTCGTTGTCCGGCTTGACTACCCCCGCGTTGGCGAGTTCATGTAAAGGTCGGTATTTCATTCTTTGGAGCGCGGATTGATTGTCTGGACCCGCAGGGAAGCCAGCGCCCCGACGGCCTTACAACTGCGTTCTCTCCGCTGAGCAAAGAGCATGCTAATCTATTTTTATAGAGTGGGATGCAGGGCGGATGAGTGGCGAGAGCGGCCCTGAGAACGTCGAGACGTTTTACGTCGAGATCGACGACGTCCGCTACATGCTGATAGATCCCCCCCGGGACATCTTCTCCAAACGGAAATATGTGTACATGGGCCAATCAGTGGTGGGGCGGCTCCTCGAGCATTTTCAGAAGCAGAAGAGGCTGGCGAAGAGGAGGTACAAGCTGGTCCTTCTGATGCCGCCGGACAAGATAACGCCCAACCTCTCCCAGGAGCTGGAGGCGGCGCTGGACCGTTTCACCGCCACCGAGATAAAGGATAACAAGAACGAGATGGCGGCGATACGCCGGCGAGGGATCCTGCAGATCCCATACGCCCTCATATTCCTGGGCATGTCAGTAGGTTTCGCTCTGCTGATGGGCAGCGAGGCGATCGCGAACATACCTCCATTGATGGCCAAGGTCCTGAGCGAGGGCTTGTTCATCGTCGGATGGGTGGCCATGTGGGGCCCCTTGGACACCTTGCTGTTCGGCCGCTTCCCGCTCATGGAAGAGAACCGGGCCCTTGGGGCGCTCGAGCGGATGAGCATAGAGATCCGGCCTCGCGAGAGTACTTGAACCAGCGCCGGACATCTTTCACTTGATCCAATGCAACGGTTCCGGAGGGTCAAGCGGCCGTGAAGAGAACGGTGCTCATAACCGGCAGCGGGAGCGGCATCGGCCGGGACACCGCGATGGCATTGGCCAGGAGAGGCCATGAGGTCATCGCCACCACCCACACCGCCAAGGAGGCGGAGACGATGAACGCGGCGGCCGGGCGTGATGATCTCCCCCTGCGCTCCTTCAGGCTCGACGTGACCTCGGCCGACGATCGGCGCTTGGTCCTCGAGCACGATATCGACGTGCTCATCAACAACGCCGGGACGGGCGAGTCGGGCTCGCTGGCGGAGATCGAGGTCGAGCGCGTGCGGCGCAACTTCGAGGTCAACGTGTTCGGGCCCCTGGAGCTGACCCAGCTCGCCCTGCGGAACATGATGCGCCGGGAGAGCGGGGCCGTCATCTTCATCTCCTCACTGGCAGGCCGCGTCACCATGCCGTTCCTTGGTTCGTACGCCATGACCAAGTCCGCCCTCTCCAGTGGCGTGGAAGCGCTCCGCAGGGAGCTGTCAAAGGTCACGCGGAACGTGCACATCGTCCTGGTCGAGCCGGGCTCGTACCACACGGGGTTCAATCAGAGGAACGTCGCCAGGAAGTACGAGTGGATGGGTGAGTCCTCGTACTTCCATCCCATAATCGACCGGATACGCTCCGACGAGGAACGGTACTTCCGTCTGTTCGAGCAGCGCTCGACCGCATCGATCGTCAGGAAGATCGTCAGGGCGTCCGAGGCCAAAAGGCCCCAGCGGAGGTACGTGGCACCGTGGTGGCAAGGAGCAGGAGTGCAGCTGGTCCGCATGTTCGGCCGGTGAGCCCCTTCGAAGCCGCCTAGAACGGCGGCCGCTCCTCATCTTGGGACCAGGGCCTAGGTTGGACAATATACCCGGCCCTCTCCCGCTCGGCCTCGAAGTCCCGGAGTTCTCATACGTCACCCAAGCCCGATGGCGCCATTGCCCTGTTCCTTAAGTCTCCGGCCCCCCGCGTCCATGAGCTCTGGGCACGCAGAAGCGCTCGGGCCGGCCCGTGGACCCTATGCACCTTCTTGGAGTACCTCATGCGTTGCACATCGGATCCTGGCATCCAGCACCTCTAGGCCGCCCCCAGGTAGTTCATCGCCATCACCTCGTTGAACACGATGGCGCCCTTCACGTCGCTGTGATGTCAGAGTGGTTCGGCCATCGATCCCACCTTCGCGGCTTCCCATCCTCTCGCATACCACCATGGACGCATCACGTGGCCGGTTTGCCGGTCGGTGGAGACGCTTTCGGTGGACCGTCGGCCTGCGGGGCCGTTCCGGCATTTGCTACATATCATTGCAAATGTTCATTTGAAGCACGAACAAAGCTAACTTGTGAAAACGCTGCCGGACCAGCGCGTTCCGCCTGCTGCTGTCAAGCACGTTGACGGCCGCTTGGTTGACGTGCAGAGAGGGGAGATATATCCGGCCTCTCTCACAATAAATGGAGACAGGGTCATCGAGATCAAGCGCCTGGAAACGGCCCCGGAGCGCTTCATCCTGCCCGGCCTGATCGACGCCCACATCCATATCGAATCGTCGTTCTTGATCCCTTTTCGCTTCGCCGAGAAGGCGGTGACGCATGGCACCACCGCGGTCATCACCAACCCGCACGAGATCGCCAACGTCATGGGCATGGAGGGCGTGGAGTTCATGGTCCGGGACGGCCGGGGGACGCCGCTGCGCTTCTTCTACACCGCTCCCTCCTGCGTGCCCGCCACCAGGATGGAGACCTCCGGGGCGTCCCTGGGGGCGGCGGACGTGGAGGCCATGCTCGCAAGGCCGGAGTTCGTCGCCCTGGGCGAGATGATGGACGTCTGGGGGGTGCTGGACGGCGATCCTGAGGTAATGGCAAGGATCGATGCGGCTCGGCGGACCGGTAAGCCGGTGGACGGGCACTGCCCGGGCCTGAGGGGGGAGCAGCTGGACCGCTACATCCGGGCGGGCATATCGACCGACCACGAGTGCCTCGGCCCGGAGGAGGCGGAGGAGAAGCGCCGCAAGGGCATGACCGTCATGGTCAGGGAGGGCAGCGCCTCGCGCGACCTTGAGATGCTGCTCCCCTTCGCCGCCGGCCACCGGCACTTTCTGGTCTCGGACGATGTGGGAGCCGCGGACCTCATGGAGGGGCACATCGACGCCCTCCTCCGCAAGGCCGTAGCGCTCGGCATGGTGCCGATGCATGCCATCCGGGCGGCGACCCTCTGGCCGGCGCAGCATTATCGGCTGCCGGGCGGCCTTGTGCGGGTGGGGGGCGCGGCGGACCTCACGATCGTCAGGGACCTGACGGAGTTCAAGGTCCTGGAGACCTGGATCGCCGGAGAGCTGGTGGCCAAGGACGGCGCTCCGCTGTTCTCGGGGAGCCCGTTGACCGCCCGGTCGGCGATATCGGCCACGGGAGTGGGGGCGAACGAGCTGTCGATCAAGGCCCCAGGCGTACGGGCGGAGGTTCGGGTCATAGAGGTCGTGCCGGAGCGTATCGTCAGCCGTGCCGGGCGTGCGGAGCTGGCGGTGGTCGGGGGCCTCATCGCTCCCGACGTCTCCCGGGACGCCCTCATGGCCGCGGTCGTAAATCGATACAAGCGGGCCAGACCGGCGCTGGCCTTCATCAGGGGCTTCGGGCTGAGGAACGGCGCCATAGCCTCCTCGGTCGCCCACGACTCCCACAACATCATCGCGGTGGGCACCGACCCCCATAGCATGGCCAGGGCGGTGAACGGCCTCATCGCCCAGATGGGCGGGCTCTATGCGTTCAGTGAGGGGAAAGGCATGGGCCTGGAGCTGCCGGTCGCCGGTCTGATGAGCGCGCGGCCCTGCGAGGAGGTGGCCGAGAAGGAAAGGGAGATCGACCGCTTCGTCCGCGGCATGGGCTGCCGGCTGCCGGCGCCCTTCACGACCCTGTCGTTCCAGTCCTTGCTGGTAGTGCCCCAGCTGAAGCTGGGGGATAGGGGCCTGTTCGACAGCGTGCATCAACGCTTCGTGAGCCCCGTCATCTCATCAACGTTGCCTAGATAAGCCCATATTGCCCATATTGAAGCGATGCTCGAGAAGCTGAAGCGCTCGGTCGAGAGCTCCCCGGTGGTGACCATGGGCGAGTATCGCTACTTCGTCGCCCCCATCACCGATGGCATCCCCTGCATGGAGCCGGAGGTCCTGGAGGAGATCACCGCTCGCATCATGGAGGTTGCCAACCTCGACTGCGACCTCATCGTGGCCCCGGAGGCCATGGGCATCCCGGTGGCGGTCGCGCTGTCCCTCAGGACGGGCATCCCGTACAACGTGGTACGGAAGCGCAGCTACGGCCTCCCTGGCGAGGTGAGCGTCTGCAAGGTGACCGGGTATGCCAAATGCAACATGTTCATCAACGGCCTGAAGGCCGGCGACCGGGTCGTCCTGGTGGACGATATCCTCTCCACCGGCGGAACGATGTACGCCATCATACAGGCGCTGCAGAGGATGGGCGTCGTGCTCGTCGATGCGGTGGCGGTGCTGGATAAGGGAGTGGGAAAGGCCAGGATCGAGATCGATCTAGGCGTGAGGGTCAGGACGCTGCTCCGAGCGGACCTCGTGGGCGGGCGAGTGGTCGTCTCGGAGTAGCGCGGGAGGGGCTCAGCGGCCCTTTCCCTTCTTCTCCGCCCACCACTTGTCGAGGATCTCCTCCAGACCGGGATTCCCTATCTCCTCCATCTCGTAGCCGGCGCGGATGATCGGCTTGCTCACCTTGACCAGCCGCTTGATGTCGATCGGGGTGCCGGTGACAACGATGTCGCAGTCGGACCGCTCGATCGTTTCCTGCAGGGAGGCTATCTGCTCATCGGAATATCCCATCGCCGGCAGGACCTTGGTGAGATGGGGGTACTTCTTGAACGTCTCGGCGATGGAGCCGACCGCGTACGGCCGCGGGTCGATGATGGTCGCCCCGGCGTTCTCGGCCGCGATCATGCCGGCCCCGTAGGCCATGCCGCCATGCGTCACGGTGGGGCCGTCCTCCACCACGAGCACCTTCCTGCCGGCCAGCCTCTCCGGCTCCGCCAGGATTATGGGCGAGTTGGCCTCGATCACCAGGGCCGACGGGTTTAGGGCCTTGACGTTGGCCTTTACCGTCTCAATGTTGGCGCGGTCGGCGGTCTGCACCTTGCTGATGATGATCACATCGGCCATGCGCACGTTCGTCTCTCCGGGATGGTACAGGAGCTCGTGCCCGGGGCGGTGTGGATCGGCGATCACGATATGCAGGTCGCTGCGGTAGAACGGGAAGTCGTTGTTGCCGCCGTCCCACACCACGACGTCGGCCTCCTTCTCGGCCTGGCGCAGGATCTTCTCGTAATCGACGCCGGCGTAGACGATTATGCCCCTGTCGATCAGTGGCTCGTACTCCTCCCTCTCCTCGATGGTGGTCTTATGGAGCTCGAGGTCATCATGGCTGCCGTACCGCTGCACGGTCTGCTTCACCAGGTCGCCGTATGGCATGGGATGCCGCACCGCCACCACGCGCAGGCCCTTCTTCTTCAGCAGGTCGCATACCTTCCTGGTCGTCGGGCTCTTCCCCGAACCGGTCCTGACGGCGCCTATGCTGACCACCGGGACCGAGGATTCGAGCACGATGTGCCGGTTGCCCATGAGCACGAAGTCCGCGCCTGCCGCCAGTACCTTCGACGCGGCGTCCATGACATGCTGGTTGGTGACATCGGAGTAGGCGAACACCACCTGGTCCACGCCGTTCTCGCGCACCACCCGCTCCAGTTCCTCCTCGGCCACGATCGGTATGCCGTTCGGATAGCCTTCGCCGGCCAGCTCCGGAGGGTAGCGGCGACCCTCGATGTTGGGTATCTGGGTGGCGGTGAAGGCCACCACCTCATAATCTGGATTCCCGCGGTAGTAGGTGTTGAAGTTGTGGAAGTCCCGCCCCGCCGCGCCCATGATCACTGTCTTCAAGCGTGCCATGATTTACTCCGGGGGCATGAGCACCTATCTGGTTTATTAGATTCACGGCCGGAAAGCATCATAAATCGATGAGGCCATGCGGTAACATGGCTTATCGCGTGCCCACACCAGAGGTCCTGTCAGCGGCCGTCGCCGCTGCCATCAGGGACATGAACGTCGTGGGTTCGCAGCGCCGGCTTACCGAGCTGGTGAGGGGGGAGCTGCGGCATATCGACCCCCGGTACGGCGTCACGGAGGAGCGGGTGCGCAGGACGGCCATAAACGCCAGGCTGGTGAAGGTGACGGTGGAGAGCCGTGACACCGGTAAGCGGAAGAGAGTGGTCACATGCCCGGTGTGCGGCTCCCGGCTGAAGCGGGTCCGCAACCGCACCATCTCCGGCGGAACGGTGACCATAGGCAAGAAGTGCCCGCTGTGCCCGTTCCGCATGGGGACCACGCGGAGGGTGCCAGTGCGATACACGTTCGCCAATGCTCATCCCCGGCGCTACTCGTTCAAGAAGGATGAGCAGAGGACGCTGTGGGGGACCTGACGGACATCCGGGGCCCGAACGGGGCGATCCGTCCATAGCGCCCGCGCTTGGAGGAACGCGGAGAGCGCCAACATCTCTGCAGATGGCACGACGGCGACCTGCGTCAACGTCATCGGCGAGAGGCCTGCTGGATGGCGTTGCCCTGAAGGATGCGAGCCTGCAAGGCCAGGCATCGTGGCGTAAAGAAAGGGCAAGGGGTTTGGTCCGCCCCTACCTGTTCGAGAGCAGCTTCCTCGACACCACCACGCTCGCGCCCATGAGCAGGACGGCCACGGCAAGCAGGCCGAGGATGTCCGCGGTCAGGCTGTGTATCGGATTGGGGTCGATGAAGGCGAACTGCCGCATCGCATCGGCCGCCCAGGTCAGGGGATTGTAGTCCGCCACCGCCCTGAGCCAGTCCGGCATCATGGCCGTGGGGAACAGCGCCGCAGAGGCGAACATCAGCGGCAGGTTGAGCAGGTTGATCACTCCGAACAGGGTCTCCTGGTTCTCCACCGCCAGGGCGATGGTGGTGAACAGCGAGGCGAAGGCCGTCGACAACAGGAACAGGACGGCGAACATGCCCGCCAGGTCAACGATGCCGAAGCCTTCCTTCAGGGTAAGCCCGGTGAGGCCTGGTATGTACTGGAAGGCGAGGGCGATGGCCAGCACGATGCTCACCTGGATGGTCGACCGTATGACCGTGGCCAGTATGCGGGAGATCGGCACCGCCCCCCGCGGGATGGGGGCGACCTTGAGCTTGTTGAGGAACCCGAACCGGCGGTCCCATACGATGCTCATGCCCGAGAACATGCAGGTGAACAACGCGTTCACCGCCAGCATGCCGATGGCCATGAACGAGAAGTAGTCCGGCGCCCCGGAGAAGAACATGGGCACCGTCTGGGAGGGCAGCAATACTCCAATGTTGAAAGCCTGGCCGAACAGCCCTAGCCACACGATCGGCTGGATCAAGGTCATGAATATCTGGACCTTTACCCGGTACCAGTGCTTCAGCTCCCTGGCGGTCAAGGCCCATGTCTCGCGGAGCATTCTATCGCCTCCTCTTCGATGCGCGAGCGGCCGCCGCCCTGTCAAAGCCCCCGCTCTGCTCGGCATCCCTCATCGACCTCCCGGTGTACTCCAGGAACGCCTGGTCCAGGCTTGGTCGGCTCAGGGAGACGCTGGTCACGTTCCCGCCCTGGCCGCTCACCGCCTGCAGGACCTTGGGGATGGAGGCCTCTCCCTTCACCGCCTTGATGCGGTATGCCCCGTCCTCCCGCCTCACGTCCAGGATGCCGTCGACCTGACGGATGGTCCCCGAGAAGTCAGCGGTGCCGTCCACGATCAGGTCGACGACGTCGCCGCCCACCGACCGCTTGAGGGCGGCAGGGGTATCGAGGGCCACTATCTTGCCGCGGTCGATGATGGCGATCCGGTCGCACAGCCCGTCCGCCTCCTCAAGGTAGTGAGTGGTGAGGAACACCGTGATGTTATGCTTAGCCTTCAGGTCCTTGATGTAATCCCAGATGGCCACCCTGGTCTGGATGTCCAGACCCAGCGTGGGCTCGTCGAGGAACAGTATTCGGGGGTGGTGGATGAGCCCCTCGGCGAGCTCCAGCCGCTTCCTCATTCCCCCGGAGTAGGTCTTGACCCGCCGGTCCGCGGCCTCCTCTAGATTGACCACACGGAGCAGGTCCTCGATATCACGCTTGGCCCTGTCCCTGTCCACATTATACAGGTCGGCCTGGAGGTACATGTTCTCCCTGCCAGAGAGCTCATCGTCCACTGTCAGGTCCTGGGGGACCAGCCCGATGACCTTACGCACCTCGTCCTGCTGGCGGGCCAGGTCGAACCCGGCCACGATCGCCTTGCCGCTGGTCGGCTTGAGGAGGGTGGTAAGCATGTTGATGGTGGTGGACTTGCCGGCCCCGTTGGGCCCAAGGAACCCGAAGACCTCGCCCTCCTCTACCGTGAAGGAGACGTTGTCCACGGCGAGGACGTCCTCGCTGAACCTCTTCGTGAGGTTCTTGACCTCGACTATGGCGGTCATTCCTGTCAGGCCTCCCTCTCAGATGGGGCATCATGGTGATCCTGCAGCCGCTTCAGCTCCTCGTCTATCTTCGCCAGATGGGAGCAGATGTGGTTCCTTGCATTCAGCAGATGGCGGACCCGCGCGTCCTCGTCCATGTCGCCGCCTTCGAACATCTGACCGAACGATGCGGGCTCAAAGCCAGGCGCTTCGGCGGATGTGCCGCCCTCCGCAGTGAGCAGCTCGGCCCCCGATCGGCTGATGAAGTCAAGGTATCGGGTCACGAACCTCATGTCCCTGGGACTTCTGCGAAGAGAGTCGATGACCCATCCCGCCCCCTCGGAGGACAGGGAATAATAGTCTATGCCATCCCGGCCCTCGGATACTACCAGGCCATGCTCGCACAATCGTCTGAGGGCGGGGTAGATGGACCCCGTCTGAGGGGTCCAGAACTCCCCGAACTCGTCCCGCAGCGCCTTGAGCACCTCGTAACCATACATGGGGCGCTTCCCCAGCAGGATGAGCATGGAGAACTGCATGGGACTGATCCTGTTGCCTTTGAACTCAAAGCCTCTGCCAAACATATCCTATGCTCCTGGCTAGGCGTTTATGCGTCGGCTACTAGGTAGCGAGCTACCTAGTATTTGCCTACTATATAGTCTTTCCCGGCGATCACGCATCTCCGTTCCTCAGTGCGATCCTCCGCCCTTGCTGCTGACGCCATGCCCAGGCCGGCGAGGGTTCGCAAGAGTGGATCGGCCATGATGCCGATCGTTGAGACCTAATAACATTTATCACCGAACACCCTATTTGCCAGCGGGGTCATTGATATGAGGCTCTGGCAGTTCGGAAGGTTGAACGGGAACAGCATCAGGATCGACCAAGAGATCGGAGAACCCCTTGGATTGGTGAATGGAAGCCAGGTGTTCTCCACCATGTTCCGCTACGACGGAAAGGAGTCATCCTCCCATGAGATCGTCCTCTCCACCTTCGGACCGGAGAACTACCGCTTGCTGTACGAGCTCACCATCTACATGATCGACCGGCCGGGCGCATGCGCCCAGGCGTCGAAGTTCCTGGCCGACCGCAACGTGGACATTCTCAACTCCGACTCGATGAGCATGATCTCCGGCGTGGCCATGGTGTGGAAGATGCTGGTCGACCTCTCCTACTTCGGGGAGCCAGATGACCTCATCGCCGAGTTCAGCTCCACCAAGAGGAACTCGCCTTCCTCCCTGGACAAGATCGACTCGATGAAGCTGAGCGAGTCGCATATCGCCGACCGGTTCACCGAGGGGTCCACCGCCGGCTCCCGGACCGTGAAGACCACCATGATCAAGCGCAAGAACCGCACCCCATCGCAGATGCGGAAGAACGAGTTCGACATCCCCGAGGAGTTCATGGCCGAGCTGGGAGATGGCGCCGACGGGCGGCCGTTCATGATGGTCGGCGACATGGCATCCTACGTGCTGAGCGTCACATTGCTCGATCCATCGGTCAGTCTGATCTCGGTTCACATGACGGTCCCGGACAAGCCGGGGGCCATCAACCAGGTGGCCGAGGCCATGGCCCGCTCCAACGTCAATCTGCTGATGCTTCACACCAAGGTGCTCAACTACTACGAGAGCATGTCCCTGGACCTGGTGGCCGACGTCGGTCAGTGCTCCGTCCCCCTGGACGAGCTGCGGGCGAGGGTCGAGGTGGCGCTGTCGTCGTTCAAGTCGCCCTCCGAGGTCGGGCCGTTCAAGCCTATCGTGATCTGAGCGACGCCCTGCTAAGAGATAGTACGTTGGATATATCTATGAAGGTGCCATTAGAGCGGATGCGCCGTCCCCGCGAGGGAGGGCAGGATGTTGTGAATTCCATGGAGGCGTACCAATGAGCTCCGGTAAGGCTAGCGCGGAACAGGTCTTCGAGATGGGCATACGGGGAGCGAGAACGGCCATGCAGCTGGCCATGGGTGCCCTCGAGGAGGCGGTGGCCAAGCATGGCGAGGATCGGCCGGTGGAGTATCCGGAGACCGCCTACGAGCTTCCCGCGGTGTACGCCTGGGATGGGCGCGAGGTGCACCGCCTGGCCGACATCCGCCCCCTGCTGGAAGACTACGCATCCCGCCTGCGCGACGAGCCGACGGTGGAGAACGCGCTGGTGGCCGGAGAGGCCACCATGATCGCCGCCGAGGTCATCGAGGCGCTCCGCTATGTCGAGGACGCGCATCCGTACGAGGGCGCCGGCTATTGCGGCTTCATTCCTGACAAGCTGCTGCGCGAGCTTGGGGTGGCGCTGGTGGACGACACTATTCCGGGCGTCGCCGTGCTGGTCGGAAAGGCGCCGGACCCGGCGCAGCTGGTCAGCATCGTGAGGGACCTGCAGTCCAAGGGCATGCTGATCATCGCCTCGTACGACACCATCGATCAGCTTAGGGACTCGGGCATCAAGATGGGGCTGGGCATGATGCTATACCCCGTGGGAACGGGGACGCAGATCGTCCACGCGCTGAACTTCGCCATAAGGGGGGCCCTCTCCTTCGGAGGAGTGCAGCGGGGCGACCGCGAGACGCTGAGCGCCTACCTGTCCAAGAGACCCAAGACCTTCGTGCTGCAGTTCGGGCCGCTCGATGACATCATGACCGGGGCGGGCCTGGCGGCCATCCTGAACGGCGCTCCGGTGCTGACCGACCAGAACGTGGAGGACGTGCCGGACGTGCTTCTTAGTGTTCGTCCGGAGAACATGGTGCAGACTGCCATCGAGGCCAGGGACATCCGCGTCAAGCTCGCCCCGGTGGACATACCGGTGGCCTACGGTCCGGCGTTCGAGGGCGAGACCGTGCGGCGGCCCGACACCTACGTCGAGGCGGGCGGGGCGTCCAAGACCGTCACGTTCGAGCTTCTGCGGCTGCGGCCGGAGGGCGAGGTCGAGGACGGACGCATATCGCTCATCGGCAAGGACGTGGACGAGATGGACGACGGCTCGTCCACCGCCCTAGCGATCATCGTGGACGTGTACGGCAAGAAGATGGAGGAGGACTTCGAGGGCGTCCTCGAACGGCGCATCCACCAGTTCATCAACTACGCCGAGGGGGCGTGGCACACCGGGCAGAGGAACCTCAACTGGGTCCGGCTCAGCCGCCCTTCGGTCAAGGCCGGCCTGACGTTCAAGCACTTCGGCGATATACTCATCACCAAGCTCAAGGAGGAGTTCGGAGGCCTCGTGTCCCGCATCCAAGTGACGATCGTCACCGACGAGGGCGAGGTCCGGAAGCGGCTGCCCGAGGCCCTGGAGGCGTACGGCCGCAGGGACGCTCGCCTGGCCGGGCTCACGGACGAGAGCGTGGACACATGGTATACTTGCAGCCTGTGCATGTCCTTCGCGCCAGACCACATTTGCGTCATAACGCCGGAGCGCATGGGACTGTGCGGGGCGCTCAACTGGCTCGATGCCAGGGCATCGAAGGAGATCGCTCCCATGGGGCCGAACCAGCCCATCGTGAAGGGCGAATGTATCGATCCCGTCAAGGGGCAGTTCGTCGGCGTCAACGAGGTTGTGTACGAGGCGTCGCACCACAAGATCGAACGATTCAACGCCTACTCGCTCATGGAGGACCCCATGACCTCCTGCGGCTGCTTCGAGGTCATCGTGGCCATGGCCCCGGACATGCAGTCCGTGGTGGTCGTAAATCGCGAATATCCGGGCATGATACCGCTGGGAATGAAGTTCTCCTCCCTGGCCGGCTCAGTGGGCGGCGGGAGGCAGACCCCGGGGTTCATCGGCGCCGGGCGAAAGTATATAACGAGCAGGAAATTCATCTCTGCTGACGGCGGATTCCTGCGCATCTCCTGGATGCCCAGGGAGCTGAAGGAGAGCATGCGCGAGGCCCTGGAAGCACGGGCCCGGGAGCTGGGCGAGCCGGACTTCGTTGACAAGATCGCCGACGAGACGGTCACCACCAACGCCGAAGGGCTGATGGAATGGATGGCCAAGGTCGACCACCCCGCGCTCCGCATGCCGCCCCTGCTGTCCTGAGAGGAGTTAAGATGGTCGAGGTCCCCCTACCCAAGGAGAAGTGGTCAGGCAAGATCGGAACGGTAGCCGTTGGCAGCACGCCCGCGGAGGGCGGCAGCCGCTCGTCGCAGCTGATGCTGGGCGGCGAGAGCGGCATGCCCTTCCTGTCGTACGAAGGCCTGGGGCACCGGCAGCGGCTGGCCGGGGAGGTCCTCGACTCGATCGAAGGCGTCCCGGAGCTGAGCGTGGCGCCGTTCGCCGATGTCGCCGGCGACCCGGTGGCCTGGGCCAAGCGATGGAGGGAGCTGGGCGCCGACATGATCTGCCTCAAGCTCCGCTCCCTCGACCCCGAGGGACGGAACGCCTCGATCGATGAGGCCGTCGCGACCGTAACGAACGTCCTGAGGGCCGTCGACCTGCCGCTCATCGTATACGGCGGAGGCAACCAAGAGAAGGACGCCCACGTCATGGAGGCGGTGAGCAACGCCTGCGCCGGCGAGAGGGTGCTGCTGGCCCAGGCCGAGGAGAACGCCTACAAGAGCATCTCGGCCGCCGCCACCGCCAACGGGCACGGGCTCATCGCCTACTCCAACCTCGACGTCAACCTGGCGAAGCAGATGAACATCCTGCTGGCCGATTTCGGGACCAAGCTCGACAACGTGGTCATGGACCCCTTGATGGCCGCCCTGGGGATGGGGCTCGAGTATTCATACTCCGTGAACGAACGCATCCGCCTGGCCGCATTGATGGGGGACCGCATGCTGCGGACGCCCATGTGCTGCGACCTCACCTCGGCATGGGAGGCCAGGGAGGCGACCGAAGAGAACGAGTCCTGGGGAGACCCCACGGAGAGGGGAGCATGGTGGGAAGCGACGACCGGACTGGCCGCGCTGGTGTCAGGCGCCGACCTTCTGATCGTACGCCATCCGCGCAGCCTGGAGATACTTAAGGACGCCACAACCGAACTGAGAGGCGAGTGAAATGGCCACCGCGATAGAGATCTTCAAGCACCTGCCCAAGAAGAACTGCGGCAAGTGCAACTTCCCGACCTGCTTGGCCTTTGCGATGCAGCTCGCCAACCAGAAGGTCAAACTGTCCGACTGCCCCTTCGTGAGCGAGGAGGCCAAGGCCAAGCTGGAGGCGTCCTCCGCCCCGCCCATCCGTCTGGTCACGGTTGGCGACGGGGCGAGGAAAGTTGAGCTGGGCGACGAGACCGAACTGTACCGGCACGAGAAGAAGTTCTTCCATCCCACCCGCTACGCCATCGTCATCTCCGATGAGACGGGCGATGAGGAATCGGAAGCGAAGCTCAGGCGCGTGCGCGAACTGTCGTTCGAGCGGGTGGGGCAGACCCTAGCGCTGGACATGGTGGCCGTAAGGGACGACTCCGGCGATGATGCGAGGTTCGTGGCCATGACGTCCCGCGCCGCGAAGGCCGGTCTGCCCCTGGTGCTCATGTCCGACCGTCCGGAGGCTCTCCGGAAGGCGGTGAAGGAGACTGGCCTGAAGAGACCGCTGCTGTACGCCGCCACCGAGGCCAACATCGATGCGATGGCCGCCGTGGCCAAGGAGCTCAAGTGCCCCCTCGCCGTGCGTTCCGGCGACCTCAACGCCCTGACCGATCTGGCGGAGCGCGCCGTGAAGGCCGGCGTCGAGGACCTGGTGCTCGATCTGGCGCCCCCGAGGGCCAAGGACCTGGTGGAGAGGAACACCATCGTGCGGAAGAACGCCGTCAAGAAGACCTTCCGCGGCCTCGGATATCCGATCATCCTGAACGCCTGCGGCGACGAGCGCGCGGTGCTCAAGGCCATGCTGTCCACCATGAAGTACGGAGGCATCGTGCTGCTCGATGACCTCGATCCCGCTCACGCGCTTCCACTATTCGTGCTGAGGCAGAACATCTACACCGATCCGCAGGTGCCCATCCAGGTGAAGGCCGGATTGTATCCGGTCAACGATCCTGGCCCGGACGCCCCGTTGCTGTTCACCACCAACTTCTCGCTGACGTACTTCACCGTGATGGCCGACATCGACAAGGCCAAGGTCCCGGCGTGGCTGCTGGTGGTCGATACCGAGGGACTGTCGGTCCTGACGGCTTTCTCGGCCGGCAAGCTGTCGGCCGAAAGCGTGGTGGAGGCGATCGAGGAGACGTCGGCCAGGGAAAAGAGCAGGAAGGGCGTGCTGGTCATCCCGGGCATGCTGTCCCGCATGTCCGGCAAGCTGCAGGAGCTCAGCGGCCTGAAGGTGGTGGTCGGACCGAGGGAATCGTCCGGCATACCGAAGCTGCTGAAGAGCGGCCAGGCCTGATCCTATCCTCATCTGGTCAGAGGGCGGTGTCGGCCGCTCTGCTGAAGAGGCGAACGGTTCGAAAGCGGCCCATGCCGCCATCATGAGCGCTTCCAGAGCGGATGTTACCCCCGGAGCATCGCGCAGTATGATCGGACCGTGGTCGGACGTGTCGGCCGTTCCCCACTATAGAAAGGGGGAAAAGGAGGGAGAGGGGGTCAGGCCTCTTGCCGTAGCCGGACATCCATCCGTGGCAGGGGGATCTCCAGGCCTTCCTGCCTGAAAGCCTCGACCACATCCTTGTTGAGGTCCCAATTGACCGTCCAATAGTCCTCGTTCCTGGTCCATGCCCTCAGGGACAGGTTGATCTTGGTATCGTCAAGGCTGGCGACCCGGACCGCGGGCGCAGGGTCCTTCAGCACTAGGGGATGTCGGGCCATGAGGTCCATGGCCACCGAGATGGCCTTGTTCACGTTCCCGGAGTAGCTGGTTCCAATCGATATGTCAACCCTCCTGGTGGGCATGTGGCTGTTATTGGTGATCGGGCTGCCCCACACGCTCTTGTTGGGGAGGGTGATGTATATGTTGTCCGCGGTGACCATCACTGTGGACATTACGCCGATGGAATCGATCCTGCCGGAGAAACCGTTGACGGTGATCCAGTCATTCTTTTTGAAGGGGCGGATCAATGCCAGCCATACCCCGGCGAAGAAATTGCTCATGGTGTCCTGGAGACCGAAGCCGAGCACCAGGCCGACTATGGCGGACATGGCCAGCAGGGCCGAGCCAGTCTCGATGCCCAGCGCCCCGAGGAAGACCAGTACCAGGACCAGGTACAGCAATATCTTCAGAACACGGGCTAAGAAACCGACCAGCAGCTCTGGCAGCTGCATCCTGATCATCACTCTCTTCAGGATGAGCATCAAGACCTTGATGACCAGGTAGCCGACGACGAGTAGGATGATGGCGATCATCAGGTGCCACCAGTCGATGTTCAGATAGGGGATTGTATCATTCAGATCCAAGGTATCTCTCGGACGGTCGGTAAACGCTAGTTCTCTAATATGATTGTCCATCGATTTTTCAGACGGGGACGCTTGGCAACGGAAGCCCAGAGCGATGGCGCCGCCCGCCCTCCACTGGCGAGAGCAGGGAAGAGCGATCTACCTCTTCAGCCTCCCTCTGATCCGGGTGAGCCAGCCCTTGTCCATGCGCTCCCTGGAGAAGCTCACCAGGCCGATGGCGAACCATACCAGCACCATCGATAGGCCGAGAGCGGCGCCCCAGCCCGGATCGAACAGCTGCGGACTGGTGAAGTGATCATAGTACGATATGTTCAGCATCAGATCGGTCCCGAAGCCCAGCACCAGGGGGTTGGCGTATATCAGGACCTTGTACTCCAGCGGTATGAACTCGGTCACGTTCTGCGCGGTGACGTCGGGGTTGATATCATAGGCGGCAGAGACGCCCAGGCCGATGCTCATTTGGCTTAGGAGGGACAGCAGGAAGAAGATCGCCACTGAGGCCACGATCGCCCCGGCCTTCTTGTCGGACATTGTCGAAAGAGTAAGCCCAATGGCGGTGAACACCATTGCGATGAGCAGCGGAAATACCATGGAGGCGGCCAGGGTGCCAATGTCGAGCATGGGGACGTCCATGAAGGAGAACACCACCAGATAGGAGATCAGGGCGATGAGCATGGCCATGATCACGACGCCCAGCAGGACGATGAACTTGCTGGCATAGAACCACAGCTTGGAGGTGCGGTACGTGAGCACGTACCGGACCATGCCCGATTCCTTCTCCCCCGTCAGCGCCAAAGCGGCGACGACGGTGAAGATGACCATGAACACACCGGCGATGGTCCCCCAATAGCTGGCCAGGGCCTGCCTCTGCTTCAGTTCCAGGGATGCCTGGGTGACCACATCGCTTCCGTAGGTCATGCTGCTTACATATCCGGCGCAGGACACCAGGGCGATGATGAACGCTATGCCGGCGAGCGCGACCAAGAGGATGGCGAACATGGGGTCGGTCATCAGCAGGCGGACGTCCTTGCGCAGGTGCGCCGTCAGGTCCCTCATGCTTTCGCCCCCTGGAACACTTCGGCATAGAGGTCCTCGGCCTTCCTCTGGGCGATGCCACAGCCCACAACGCGCCCGCCCGCTTCCACGACCTCGGCGACGATGTCAGGGACCTTCTCCTTCGGCGTCTCGATCAGGAACGACAGGCCGTCCGGCGACTGTGACAGCACATTCCGTCCGGTCAGGGCCGCGGGCACCGCTCCGTTAGGGGAAGCTAGCATGATGCGGAAATTGACCGTTTGCACAACAGCGCCGAACTCCTCCTTCTTGACGATGCGCCCGGACTTGATGAACAGGATAGAATCGCACAGCTGGTCGATCTCATTGAGCTCGTGCGACGAGAGCAGCATGGCCATCCCTCGGCCTTTGAGCGATTTCATGATGCCCCGCAGCTCCATCATCATCCCTGGGTCGAGGCCGGAGAACGGCTCATCCATGATCAGCACCTTCGGCTGATGAAGCACCGAGCGGGCGATGGCCAGGCGCTGCTTCATCCCCTTGGAGAAGTTGACGACCGGTTCGTCCTTCCAGTCCTCCAGGCCGAACTCACGCAGCACGAGGAGGCACGCCTCCTCCGGCTCGGGCAGATCGCACAGGCGGGCCGCGTAGAGCAGGTTGTGGAACGGCGACAGGTCCTCGAAGAACGTCGGCCGCTCGGGAACGTAACCGAGCGCCACCCGTGGGTCCAGGCCGTTCATGCTGACCTCCCCGCGGTCCTTCGGCTCGATGCCCATGATGAGCTTGATGAGCGTCGACTTGCCCGCCCCGTTCGGCCCGACCAGCCCGCAGATCTCACCCTCTCTCAGCTCGAACGAGACGCCATCGAGCGCCTGCACCGTCCTGGTAGTGAAGCGGTTCCCGTACGTCTTGGAAAGGTCCCGCCCGATGAGCACCTCAGTACCGGAAGTCATCGTACCACCCCCTGTCCGGACCTTTATCGATGCCGAAGGCGAACAGCTGTCCGTCCGGGCCCACGAGCACCGCGTCAAATTCCGCCATGTTGTAACGATCTGCTTCCACTGGCCCCAGTTCCAGGCGGACGGTTTTTCCGGCGGCCAGCGATATGCCCTTGTTGAAATAGGTGGGGATCGGCTCCATCACGTCGTATCTCATGGGGTGGAGGCGGGAGCGCAGTTCGTACTCGCCCTCCGGCAGGCCCTTGCCCAGGGATATGTCCATGCTCATGGAGAATGAATCGTCGGTGCGGACCGTCTTGATGTCGACGTTGAGGCTATCATAGTAGAACACTGCAGCGTCATCGAGCATGAACTTGGTGACATGGCCATAGGACCATTGCAGCACCGGGAGCAGCAGATAGTATCCGCTGGTCGCCTTGGCCCACTGGGTGCCTTCGACCATTTCGTTCATGACCGCCATCGTTCCGTTCCACGACATCTCCAGCGGCCCATGGCTGGAGTTGAACGTTCCGACCGGCAGGATGACATGACCGCGGTCCCAGGAGCGGATCCGATCGAGCACCAAGGGATCGGAGACCACCTCGGAAGGGTCCACATTGTCCGGTATGCGCACGACATGCACGCCGTTCCAATAAGGGTCATTCCAACCATCCATGGTGAACTGCACCCCCTCGGTCAGGGGGATCAGTTCAAAGGTGACGTTCTCGTCGCTGCTGTACACATCCTTGTCAGTGCGCACAGTGATGTATGCTATGCGCGTCTCCTGCACCGAGCCATAGACAAGCGATGCGAGCAGGGCGACGCCCACGATCATCGTCGCGATGATGATGGCCGTATATTTCTTCTTCAGTCGGATGGTCTCCCCCGAACGGGGTGATACCATCAAAGGACATGTACCTTGCGGAACGGATGCTCCTCGTCAGGACGGACTAGCGCATCCGTTCGACGAGCTTGCGCACCGCGGCGGCGGCCGCGCTGTTCCTCGATAGCTCTGTCAACGGACGCCCGCCCTCGGCCAGCCTGTCGACCTCGTCGTCGTGCGGCAGCACTGCCCAGCTCTCGAAGCCAGCGCTCTCGATGTCGTCGCGAAGAACGTCTGGGACATCGCCCCTGACGCGGCTTATGACCAGCATGCTGTGCGCGAAGTCCACGTCCATCTCCCTCGCCAGCTCCAGGATCCGCCTGGCGGTCGTCAGGCCGACGGCGGTGGGGTCGGAGACCACCATCAGCATGTCCATCCGCTGGCATGTCCGCCGGGACAGGTGCTCCATCCCCGCCTCGTTGTCGATCACCACGTAGCGGTAGTCGTCCATGACGCCGTCCAGGAAGGTGCGCAGGAGGTTGTTGATGTAGCAATAGCATCCACGTCCCTCCTGACGCCCCATGGTGACGAGGTCGAACCTCTCCCCTTCCACCATGGCCAGCCGCAGCTGGTACATCACCGCATCCTGCTTCGATACGCCGGAAGGCATCTCATCGGCCTTGTTCAGCAGGTCCTCCCGCAGCTGCCCAATGGTCCTCTCCACCTTCACGCCCAGCTTGTCCCCCAGGTTGGCGTTGGGATCGGCATCGACGGCCAGGACGATCTCCCCCGTGCGTTCGCTCAGCGTACGCACCAGCAGCGCCGACAGCGTGCTCTTCCCCACCCCTCCCTTGCCGGCGACCGCGATGACGTATGGCATGTGCATCAGTCCAGCGAGCGACTGCTCCTAATCTCTTCCGACACTTTGGTCAGCAGGTCCAGGACCTTGGCGGCCGTCGCCTCGTCCAGGCCGCTCAGGCCGCACTGCGGCGTAAGCATCGACCGCTCGAGCAGCAGTTCCTCGTCGATGCCCTTGTCGATCAGGCCGCGGAACGCTTCCTCGGCGCGCTGCACTATCGAGCGCACGTCCTCGCGGCCGATGACCTCCTCATTGTTGGGAACGATCCCCCAGGCGAACGCTCCTCCCCGCTCAAGGAAGGCGGCCGCCTCCTCGGGATACAGCGCGATGGTGTGCCCGTAATCGTACGCATCGAACGACAGAAGATCGATGTCAGTACCCATGACCATCGGCCAGTCGGTGTTGGCGCAGCAGTGCAGCCCCTTCGTTCCCTCCAGTCCGTCCACCGCCTCGTTGATCCACGCGGTGGCGTCCTCGCTAGACACCGACGCGAAGGGCGTCCCGATCATGCTCAGGTACGGCTCGTCAAGGAAGATGATGGTATTGGGGCACTTCCTCCTTAGCTCCCGCTCCTGCCACCGGGCGATCATGTTGAGGTTCTTTCGCACGATCTCGCCGTACGTCTCGTCATAGATGACAGGCTTGTCATCCTGATCGATGGTCTGCAGACCGAGCGATACTGGCCCGGTCACTTGACCCTTGACGGCCACGACGCTGTCCGGCAGCGGGCGGGACATGAGCTCGTAGAAGCCGGAGAAGTTCTCCTCCTGCATGGCAAAGAAATCGATGTCCTCGGACAGTATGGCCATGTAGACCTCTTCAGGATCGTAGTCGCGCAGGTCGACCTGTACCTTCTTCCGCGCGTTGTCGATGCGAACCCCGGGAAGACGGGTGGCGTACTGTGCGTACATGTTCTCGCTGAACCCGCGGTTGGGCAGCTGAGGCCAAATGGGGATCGAGGTGAGCTTCTCCAGAACGAGGTCGACCGCCTTGCTAGGGTCGGTGTGCGGCAGCGAGCCGATACAGCTGGGTAGGCAGTTCCAGGCCACGACCCGTTGAACCGGCCCCTGGACATTTAAGGTTTTTGTGGCATCCAGCCTGGATGGGTGCGGGAAAGGAATATTAACCATGACCTCAGCATGCAATAGAGGAGGTGCTGAACATGATCTTCAAGGCGATCTGGATGTTCATCATGCTGGCGATGGCGGCGGCGGTAGCAGCGGCCGTCGCGGCCATGGTCGGTAGCGTATCGAGCATGGCGACCCACATGGTGCCGAAGATGATGAAAAGGAAGAAGTGCAGGAAGATGGGAGAGGAAGAGGAGGCCGAAGGGGCTCACTACGAGTGATCAACGTTCTTCCGCCATACGGCCGCCTGTCTCTGAACGGCCGCCGCCTTTTTTTCTCCATTTCGTCCCTTTCAGATGCCGGCTTCCGTTGACCGCCGAGTCCTTGGACACGCGGTTGCCGGGCGCCAGGCCTCCCGCATGATGCCGATGCCGCCCTCTCGGAACGTCGCGGATGCCTCTCTGGACCGCGTTGCGGTTCCCTTGGGGGTGACCTCTGGGCCTTGAGTATGCCCCCTGGCCGCGGTTCACATGAGCATCGTGAGCATTTGACCCTGGCTCGGCAGACGGAGCTTTTCCACGATTCCGGCAGATGCGGTCATGGCCTTGCGCCGAACTCCGGTCAATCAAGCGGCATGGCCATGGCAGTGGCGATGGCCTTTCCACGCGAGGTGTCCTGCCGCCAATACTGCACCGCAATGGGAACGCTGGAACGGACGAGGATCCCGTACTCGATGCCCAGTGGCATGGCCTCCGGGTCGATGAGATCGTTCAGGCGCACGTGGCGCACCCGTTCGGCCTTCACCTCGATCGGGTAAGGCCCCACTGGTAGCTTGTCCTCATAGTACAGCCAGATGCTGATGGACGCGTCCTCCCTGCCGGTGTTCAAGAGGCACAGCATGTCATAGCTGGTGTTCTCCGGCTCCGCCCCCGTGCTCCCCTCCGGCACTCTGCCGCCTGGGACCGCCCAGGTCCTGCTGCCCTCGGTCATCCCTCCTCCTCGAGCAACGTGCTCATGTAGTCGGTTAGGAACACCCCCTCAGGGTCGAGCTTCCTCCTGAGGCGCCTGAACTCGGCCCACTGGGGATATAGCGGCTCCAGCTCCTCCGCTCCGAGATTATGCTTCTTCCCCCAGTGCGGCCGGCCGCCGTACCGGAGGAAGATCCTCTCGATGTCGTCGAAGTACTCGCCGTACGGCAGCGTGTTGTTCTGATGCAACGATATTGTGACCGTGTCCCGCCCGTGGGCCGTGCTGAGGTAGGCGTCGTCGGCCGCCACGTAGCGGTACAGCACCCTCCAGCCCACGGCCCGGCGGTGGCGCTCCATAATGCGCTTCCTGACCTCCAGGAAGCATTCCGGCCCCGCCTCGATCGGCACCGCATACTCCATCTCGTCGAACCTCAGGACCCTCTTTCTTGACAGCACCTCGCTGCTCCATCCTTCCCTTTCCAAGACCAGCTTGGCGCCCCCTATCCGCTCCTGCCCCTCCCCAGGCGGATCAAGGGTGCGAAGCTTGACGCGGTCGCTGCGCGGATACCAGTACATGTCAAGGTTCCGGCAGCGGCAGCTAAGCTCCTCCAGCTGCCCGAAGCATGCGTCCAAGGTGGTGCACCACTCCCTGCGCCGGAGCCGGTAGCGAGGCAGCAGGCGGAGCTTGAGGGCGGTGAACATGCCAAGCGTTCCCATGGAGGCCCGGGCTGCGGGTATGATGTCGCTTCCGATATCCCGTACATCGCCGTCGGCGGTGATCATCCGTCCGCCGATCAGCATGGTCGCCAGGTTCGTCAGCCTCCGTCCGGAGCCGTGGGTGCAGGTGGAGACGGCCCCCACCACCGTCTGCACGTTGATGTCTCCGAGATTGTGGGTCGCTAGTCCGATGTCGTTGAGGTCCCGCCCCATCTCGTCCAGCGGCGTTCCGGCGCCCACCAGCGCCCATCTTTCCTCGGTGTCGTGCTCGAACACCCCCTTCATATTCCTCATGCTGACGGCCACGTCGTCAGTGGCGATGATCGGCGAGGACGAGTGCAGGCGGCCCGTCGGGCGCACCTTGAGGCCGCGCCGCGCAGCTTGGTGCACAATGGCGGCGGCCTCGTCCTCGTTCCGCGGTGCCTCCAGGAATCGGGGCCTGAAGACGAGACTGCCCGACCAATTGGCCATCTCGGCCCTGTTGGGATGCAGCGTTTCCGGCCGGATGTTCATGCCCCTCTCCTCCTGGGCTCCATCACCGCCCTGACCCCAGGGAATGCGTCGAACCCCCTGGCGCCGGAGCCGAGGCATGTGCTACCGGAGCGCTGCGCCTCCGCCAGGCGCGTCCGGAGGCCCTTGATGTCCCGGGAGATGCGCTGCTCCAGCACGATGGCTAAGATGGGGCAGGAGCTGGCCACCGGATGCTCTTTGATAGGGTTGATGAGCCGGGAGATGAAACTCGGTGTGAGGATGCCGGCGAAGAGGGCGGAGCGGAGGAGCACCATCTTTCCACGTTCCGACGGATAGATAATCGTTCCTTGCCAGGTCGATCACCATTAATATGGGCTGTACTGATGATTATTGGCAATGCCGAATGTCCAGGACGGAATGATGGAGAGAGAGCCGGACATCACCGTTTCAATGAAAGAGAGGGTGATCAACCGGGCACTGGCGGCATCGTTCTACGCCAATCAGGGCAACGGTCTCATCGTCCTTCTGTCCCGGACGCTGCAGATGGACGGGCCTGACAGAGGCCTGAGACTTCTGGACCCGCCCATGGCGGTCATGCTGGGCGACAGTACGGCGGTGGCGACCTTCGGGGCAGAGGCCTGGGCCAAGGTGCTGGGCGTACGGTTGGAGGCCGACGTGTCGGCCAGCGCCCGCCTTAAGGCATGGACCGCAGGAGGGGAGGCGTTCATGGAGATACAGGATATCGACCTGGACATGATCAGCTTCGCCGGCCGGTTGAGGGCCCCGCGCTTCGCGGTGTCAATGGCGGAGGGCGCGCTGCGCGGGATGATGTCCCGCCAAGCGGGCGGGCCGCTGGTCAGGAGCATGCCCCTGCCGACCATTACCATACCGTCCATGGCGCCGGGCGCTTCGGAACTGGACGTGCACATCACATCCATGGCCGTAAGCGAGGGTTTGCTGGCCCTGGGCGCCTCCTTCGAGCCGGTCGATTCGCACCTCGTTGGCCCGTCCGCTCATCCGCGCGACCTCATGGTCCGCCTGACCGAACCGTTCCTGGAGCGGCTGCTCGATGAGGCGTGGGAAGGCGCTCCCCATGTGGCCGAGGTGAAGAGGAGGTTCGACGTTCCAGACCCCCGATCCCTGCTCGATGTGTTCAAGGGGGCGGTGGATGTCCTGCTTGCCAGGGGCCTGAGCGGGGAGCGCATCAGGGTGGACCGCTCATGGGTGGAGGCGGACGCCGTCATCCAGTACGGCTGCCCCCGGGTGCGGCTGCTGGACGGCGGCCGGGTGGAGATAAACGCCTGCCCGCTCCACGTCGGCGCACGCCTGCGGCCCAGGATGGAGGCCGCCACCCCGCGCGGGTTCCTAAGACAGCTGAAGGAATCACTCATGCCCAGGAGACGCATGGAGAATGAGGAGAAGGAGGTGCTCGATCTGGCCGACCTTTCCAAGGAGCAGGACCTGCGCATCGTGAAGGCGACGGCGCGGCTGTCCATCGAAGGCGGCGAACTGATGGTGAAGATCGAGGACGTCGATGTGGACATGGACCTGGACTGGGGCATTCCCGGGGACGTCATCGATAAGGTGTCCGCCTGGATCATGGAGCAGGTCGCGGAACGCTTCCCGCCGATCAGGGTGCGGCTTCCGCTCGAGAGCGTCATGATCCCTGTGCTGGGCGTGTCGCCCATCATCCGCCTGGACGGCCTCGGGGGCGAGGAGGGCCATCTTGACGTGCATGCCGACATTGATTTTGCCGAGGTCCCGTCCCCCGTCTCGCCCCTGCCCCGCTTCCTGGCCGACGGCCAACTGAAGCTTGTCCACCGTGAGGATTGCCCGTCAGCGCATCTGGTCCCGGAGAACGCCAAGATCGGGTACTTCAGCCTTCACGATGCCATCTCTGACGGGTACCGCGGATGCCCCGAGTGCCTGTCCATATACCGTAATATCAACGCGTCCGGGGATGCGGTCGTCGGCAGATCGGTGGGACGGATGCTTAAGAGAGCCTGATCTCAACGGTCCGATGGCCTCGAGCGCGGCCAGCGCCGGCGGTCGCGGAGCGCCATGGGCCCAGCCGTGCCGATGTCGAAACCCACCATATGGCTCAGAAGCCCGGGATCTGACAGGCCGAGGTGCGATCGAATGACCTCGTCAGCCAGACCGGACGGGCTCGCCGATGTCACGTTGTTCACGCCCTCGATCTCGTTCAGAAAGGGGAACTCCACCTCCGGCAGCACCACCCTGGGCTCTCCGTCGGGAGGCACATCCCGGTACAGCACGAAATCGTCCGATATGAACTGGACGCGATCGTCCCCCCTAAGGTCCTCCGCCCGGTGGGCGGGCAGCCACTCCCCGACGAGGTTTCCTCGCTCATCCTTCAGCTGGAGCAGGTCGGTGGCCATGTCGATCACGCTGCTGCCGCCGTCGAACACCAGGGCGTACTGCTCCTCCCTCACCATGGTGCACCAGAACCCTTCATTGCAGAGGGGCATGAGGCCGCCCAGGGCGCCCATCTTCTCCGCCTGCCGCTCCGCCTCGATGACATCGTCGCGGAAGGCGGCGTCGAGATGGGCCATGGACCTCAGTCCGGGGATCGCCTCCAACCGCCCCTCGACCGCTCTGAGGACATCCTCCCGGCGCATGTTTAGAGCGTTTAGTGAGCTTCGTACTTATGAGTTACCGGTCGCCCAGCACCCGCCTTCCGTTCATCATCGACAGGGGCGCCTCATGCGAGTTGTACGCGACCCTGAGCTCCGTCCCACCGGTCCGGAACAGGATGCCGTCCAGGAAGGGGGGCCAGCCGACGTCCTCGTGGCGCAGGCCCAATAGTTCCTCGCGAAGCAGGCTGATCTCCCAGTCGTGGGAGACGTGGACGTCCAGACGGCCCTCCCCATCTGGCTCCCGGAGCCTCTCGACGATGGGCGCTATGACCATGTCGGCCGCCGACCCTGTGTCCAGTATCCATTCCCGGTCCAGTCCGCCCTCGAACCACTCTCGGATGAACCCGTTCCCGACCTGGGCCGCCCTGATCAGGCAGGATTCGTCCCTCATGTACGGAGCGCACAGGTTATGCTCCGGCCCGGTGATGGAGGTCGATGTGCCGTTGCCCTCCAGGCCGCGCATCATGCACTCCGCGGTCTGACGGCAGCGCAGCGCGGGGCTGTGGAACAGACGGACCTTGGAGAACGAGCCGAGCGAGGAGCCGAAGCGGCGGGCATCTCTCATCCCTTCTTCGGTCAGCCCGACCTCCAGGCTGCGCCGCAGGTCCACGATCGGATGCCGCGCGGCATGCCTGACTATGATGGCGCAGGGGCCGCTGCCATTCACCTTGCCTAGCGCTGCCAGAACATCGGAGCCGTACATGATCTCACTGTCCGGCCATCAAACGGTCCGGGCATAAGTCAGTTTTGCATCATCGCCCGACATCATGCGCGCCGGATGACGACTGATCCCTTAGGTAAAAAGAGGAGGCGCGAGGCCTCGTTGCGCTCACTGCTTGAGCATTTCCTTCAGGTCCTCGTCGGGGTCCCCGATCGCCTTCCAGCCGAAGTTGTCCTGGATGTACTTCCAGTTGTTCGGGGTGACGAAAGCCGGTAGGGAGGGGCCGATGCGGACGTTCCTTATGCCCAGGGCAAGCAGGGTAAGCACGATGGCCAGCGCCTTCTGCTCGAACCATGACAGCACGATGCTCAGCGGCAGCTCGTTGACCTCCACATTGAAGGCCTTGGACAGCTCCACCGCCAGGACGATGGCGGAGTAGGCATCGTTGCACTGCCCCATGTCCAGGAAGCGGGGTATGCCGCCGATGTCGCCGTACTCCTGGTCATTGAAGCGGTACTTGCCGCATGCCAGGGTCATGATGACCGCGTCCTGCGGGATCCTCTCAGCCAGTTGGGTGTAGTAGTTGCGGCCTGGTGCGGCGCCGTCGCAGCCGCCCACCAGGAAGAAGTGCTTCACCTTCCCGGCCTTTACGGCATCGATTATCTGCGGGGCCAGGGAGAGCACCGCCTTGTGGTGCGCGCCGGTCCACATGTCGGGCCCCCGGCGCTCGGGCAGGTCGCCGATCTGCTTGGCGTGCTCGATGATCCGGCTGAAGTCCTTGCGGTCCTCGAGATGCTTGACGCCGGGCACCCTGGCCACGCTGGTGGTGTACAGGCGGTCCTTGTACGATTCCGGAGGGATGAGGACGCAGTTGGTGGTGACCAGGATGGGCCCGCCGAACTCCTCGAACTCCTTCTTCTGCTTCTGCCAGGCCGAGCCGTAGTTGCCGATCAGGTGCTTGTACTTCTTCAGCTCCGGATACGCGTTAGCGGGTAGCATCTCACCATGCGTGTAGATGTTGACGCCGGTCCCCTCAGTCTGCTTGAGCAGCTCCTCCAGATCGAGGAGGTCGTGGCCGGTGACCAGAATGCCCGGGCCCTTGACGGTGCCGGTCCGGACCCTGGTCGGCGTTGGCAGGCCATAGTGCTCGGTGTTGGCGGCGTCGAGCATCTGCATGACCTTGAGGTTGATCATGCCCGCCTTCATCAGGGTGTTCCAAAGGTCCTCGTGGGAGAAGTCGACGTTGGTGAGGGTCTTGAACAACGCCTCCTCGATGAAGGCGTCGACCTCGGGGTCGGCCTTGCCCAGCAGGCGGGCGTGGTAGGCGTAGGCGGCTATGCCCTTGAGGCCAAAGATCAGGAAGTCCATCAAGCTCTGGGCGTCCTCGTCCTTGCCGCATACGCCGCGCACGGTGCACGCCACGTTCTTGGCGGTCTGCTCACACTGGTTACAATACATGGTCATGATCTGACACCTTTGCTCGCATATTCGAGAGGAAAATATATAATGTAAACCGCTATACTATATAGGAAGATTGATTGTTAACCTTATTGTTCATAGGATGAGGCATTTTCGATCATGAGTCAGGGGTGAAAGAATGGAGCTCGATGACAAGGACCGGACCATCATCACCATGTACGCGGACGATCCCGACATATCGCAGGAGCGCATCGCGAAGGCCGTAAAACTGTCGCAGCCATCGGTGGCGGCGAGGGTGTCGAGGCTGAGGAAGGCGGGAGCGTTGGAGAAGAACGTGGGGATCAGCCCGCTGAAGATGGGGCTGTACCTAGCCAAGGTCGACCTGACGTCTAACGAGCCGGAGGCCATCCTCCACGGGTTCCGCGGCTGTCCCTACTTCGCCAACGGCTTCAGCGTATCGGGCCGCCACAATCTCTGCCTGTTCTTCTTCAGCGAGAGCGTGACCACGCTTGAATCGATAGTCAACGGGCACATCCGCTCCGATCCCTCGGTCAAGGAGGTTGACTTCAACATCGTCATCACCGCCGAGAGGGACTTCGTGGTGCCGGCCCGCCTCCGCGCCGAGAGGGTGAAGGAGCCGCCCTGCGGCATGAAGGGGGATTGCCTCAAGTGCCCTTCGTTCCTGGAGAAGAAATGCATGGGCTGCCCTGCCACGGGACAATACCAGGGCACGTTCTACTAGGCTCGCGGAGGATCATGCTGACCAATGAATGGCCATCGGACAACCGGCGGGCCCTGGTCTACCAATTAGTATATCAACACAGGCATTCCAACATAATTCCCGGGAGGCGAGAATGGTAGCGCCAGGGCTCTTGGAGTTCGGTTCGAGGGACGTCCTCTACGGGATCATATTCCTGGCCGATCTTCTGTTGATCGGGTACATGGTGTTCATCCAGCGGCGTCATCCATCGTACATCATACCCTGGGTCATCATCATCGTGTTCCTGCCGGTGGTGGGGTTCTTCCTCTACCTGGTCTTCGGCCTCAATTACTTCAAGGAGAAGCACTTCAGACTGAAATCGGAGGAGGACCGCCGGCACATCCAGCTGTTCCTTGCGAAGCATGAGGATGAGATGGAGCGGACGGGGGGGTGGGGGAACGGGAGCGCTCTCCCCCTGATGCGCATGCTCCTGAGGAACGATAATGCGCCGGTGCTGCGGTCTCCCCGGGTGAGGGTGTTCAATGAGGGGAAGGACAAGTTCGACGCCCTGTTCAAGGCCATCGAGGGAGCGGAGCACCACGTCCACCTGGAGTACTACATCCTGCGCGACGATAGGCTGGGCAACGAACTGGTGGATCTGCTGACCCGGAAGGCCCGTCAGGGAGTGGAGGTCCGGCTGCTGCTGGATGGCCTGGGCAGCAATATACCGAAGAAAAAGTACGAGGCCTTCGACGCCGCGGGAGGGCGGAGAGCCCTGCTCTACAAGCCCCTCGTCCCCTACCTAACCCTCCGGTTCAACTATCATGCCCACCGCAAGATCGCGGTCATCGACGGCCGCATCGGCTTCGTGGGCGGCTTCAACATCGGGGTGGAGTATCTGGGCGAGGGCCCCTTGGGCCCCTGGAGGGACTACGCGGCCGAGGTGAAGGGCGAGGCGGTGAGGGCCTTGCAGATCCGCTTCATGCTCGACTGGAACTACGCCACCAAGGAGGGCCTCAGCGTGGTCGACGAGGCGTACTTCCCCGCCCTCGACGGAGCGGAGGGAGTGCCGGTGCAGGTGGTGAGCTCGGGGCCCGACAATCCTCGGACGCCAATAAAGGACGAGTACCTGAAGATGGTGGGCATGGCCCAACGATACATCTACATACAGACCCCCTACTTCATCCCCGACGAGAGCATCCTGGACGCCCTCAAGATCGCCGCCCTGTCCGGGGTGGACGTCCGGATCATGTTCCCGGACAAACCGGACCATCCGTTCGTTTACTGGGCCTCGCTCTCCTTCATCGGGCAGCTTCTGGCATGGGGGGTGAGGGCATACACCTTCGACGGCGGGTTCGTCCACGCCAAGACCGCCTTCATGGACGATGCCATCTCCTCGATCGGCTCGGCCAACTGGGACATCCGGAGCTTCCGGCTGAACTTCGAGACCAACGTGGTCATCTATGACCCCGGCGTCACCCGGCTGAACCGGGAGCTGTTCGAGAAGGACCTAGAGGGATGCACCGAGATCACCCTGGAAGGGTACCGCAAGAGGGGGCTGCTGGTCCAGATCAAGGAGGGGATCTCCCGCCTGATCACGCCGGTCCTGTGACCCTCTGCGCTCCTCTCGTGCTTCGGGCGGGAGTACGGGCCGCGGTGCACTTTTTCAGCGATAAATGAAGATGGGGCGCGCCTCGAGAGGATGCCCAGCTCCTCACCGAGGGAGCGTCAATGCTTAAGTAGCCTTACTCCTCAAGTCAGACCGATTAACATGCCGACCGCCAAGCATTTCCAGTGTCCGTTCTGCGCCTCCAACGTGACGGCGATGGACGAGGACGAGGTGATCATGCACGTTGCCATGCACAAGCATGACCATCATCCGGACGCCAACGTGAACGAGGCGAACATCAGGAAGATGACCAAGAACATCGAGGTCCCCGGCCCGGCCGCTAGACCGCGCCGGAGCGAGCGCGGGACCTCTATCGACGCATCGGCCAAGGTCTTCGCCGCGACGTCCTAACGTCGACCTTTCCGCCGCCCTGGGGGCATATAATTCTTATACTTCCCGCTCGAAGATGAAAGTCATGCGGGCCCCGAGCATCTGGCCCGATGACCTGATGGGGGACATAAATGGCTGATATCGTATCAACGGTTCTGGGCTTCATCCTGGCCCTGATTGTATCGACCATAGTGATATGGGTCGTGACCAAGCTGTTCGGAGAGAAAGAAGGGATCGGCACCGCCCTGATCGCTGCCATTATCGGGACGATCATATACACCATAGCCTACTGGCTACTGGGCAATGGGCTGCTTGCGGCGATCATCGGCGGCATCGTGTGGTTGCTGGCGCTGAAGGGGCTGTACAAGATAGGCTGGCTAAAGGCCCTGGCCATCGCCATCGTCATCTGGCTGCTGACATGGCTGGTGGGCATCATCCTGCCCACGCTGGCAGGGCCGCTCTGATCGGCCAAACACCTTCTTTTCTCACGCCCGGCCGCCCATCGGCGGCATGGGCGCCCATTGAGGAGGAACGGGGCGGCCGGTAGGAGATGTTGGTCCGGCGCATTTGCATGGACCTCTCGACGCCCGGTCCCTGCCTTCCCGGCGGTGAGAAGATGGGGCACTCATAAAGAACGTGATCCAGGAGGGAATGATGTCAGGCCTTTTCGCACCCCGTACCACGGCCTGTGATCCTCTGCCCCGTCAGCTACGGCCGGAGGACCGCAGCATGACGGCGCATAGGATCGAAGGGGCGGCCGAACTGGAGCGCGAAGTGAAAGAAGAGATCCTCTTCGAGGAGCTTCTGCTTCGACGATTGAGCACTCCCCGGCGGCGGGGACTTCTCACCCACGCTATCGTGGTAGTCCTGATCGCCATGATGATCATGGCCATGCTCGAGCAGCCGTATGTGTTCCTGGTGTGGCTGTTCGTCGGCTTCCTCGTGTACTCGTACAACTTCATAATATTGCTCATTCCCACCACTACCGCCTGCATAAGGCCGGGGGAGCAGGGGGAGGTCAGGAACGTGGACAGGCAGGCGCGGTGGCTGGCCATCCGCCTGCTGCTCGGGAATAAACAGCTGGCCGTGGAGATCGGCCTCACCGTCTTTCTTGGAGGCATGATCCCATTGGCCTGGAGCTTTGCGGTCATTTTTGGGGTTACTGCCCTCTTCGCAATCTACTACGGATTTCTTGTGGGCTTCATCACCGACCGGACCACCATCACCGTGCTCGCCCAGATCACATTTGTCTTCCTGCTCTACACCCTCATCTACCTGCTGGAGCCGAGGACCCAGGGGATTACCAAGCTGACCGCTTTGGATCACGGGGGAAAGGCAGGCAGCTCGGCCCTCCGTTCGGCGGCCACCGCCATATTGGCAGGGGCAGTGCTACTGGGGTTCCTCACCTCACTGCTGGGCTTCTGGGCCCTGCTGCTGCCGGCTGTGACCGTGCCCGCGCTGCTGGAGGCGTACGAGCTTCTGGACCGCTTTGACCTCATCCTGTTCATCCTCGTCCTGGCCGCCCAGCTCCTGGTCATGCGCCACATCCAGAGTTACGCCAGCCAGAAGAGGGCCGTCGAGATCCTGGCGCTCCGCATACGCGCCCTGAAGGGCATCGAGGACCAGCTCACCGCCCTCCCACAGGAGGACGAGGGAGCGCTGGCCCTTCTGAGAAGGCGGTTCCACTCGCTGGCCATATACGACATCGTGGAACACGATATCTATGGCACCTTGCCCGTGTACCTTGTGGGCCCCAGGCCCCGGTACGTCCTGGACACCAGGGTGATGGCCGAGCTGGAGTGACAGTTTGTCGATCCCGCACCGCGCGCTTCGGTCGGAGGCGCCCACGGCCAAGATGCGTCCCCGAAGCATACCGTCCTGATAATGAGGGCATGCATCAGGGGTTGCCGGCGCGGCCCCTCTCCATGAGATGGAAGAAAAACGCTCGGCCAAATGTCTAATATCCTAACGCCGGTCCCCTGACCGACATAATGAACGATCTCGATTCGGAGGATATGGAGCAGGCCGTCAGGGACTGCCTGGCCAGGGCGGGAATGGAACGGAGGACCTATGAGACCGAATGGCTCCCCGATGACCGGTCGATATTCTGGCAGGGCGACGACCTCGACGATTTCCTTCGCCTGGCATCGATGGCCGACGTCGACCTCCTGTACCTGGTGAGGCTCTGGACGGTATCATTTCAGGAGCACCCGTCCGAGCATGCCGCCCAGGTCTATGAGATCGATGTTGCCTTCTTCTGCAACGATTTCTTCCACATCTATCGGACCTCCACCCCCTGGAGCGTGGAGTACTGGAACAGCTACGACGACCGGAACCGGAGGGGCGAGGAAAAGTTGGGCAGGCAGGCCTACTGTTGAACGTCATCGGCCTCAGAGGCAACGCCGGGCCGGGGATGGTGCCGCACGGTCCCGGAGCCGGACAATAGCATTATAACATGTCGAAGCTGCGATATCTCCGCAGGCAGGAGGGTCAGCATGGTAAAGGTCCTGTTGATCTATGATACGGTTTCGCCGACGAAGGTGACCGAAAAGGTCGCCGAGGCGGTGACGGCGACCATGAGGGAGCAGGGAGCATCGGTGGACCAGTTTTTCGTTGAACGGGCCAAGGCCGATGTTGGGGACCATGACTGCCTTGTACTGGGCGCGCCCACCATGGCCTGGAGGCCGTCGGAACGGATGAGGAGGTTTCTGGCCGGCCTCGGAGGCACCGATCGTTCGGGAAAGAGAGCGGCGGCGTTCGACACTCAGCTCAAGTCCTTCGTCAGCGGCAACGCCACCAAACATATGGAGGCCAGGCTTGTCGAGCTCGGGTTCGGTATCGTCCATCCTGCGCTCATCGCGTACGTCGAGAGCGAGAAAAAGCGGTACAGGCTTAAGGCGGGAGAGCTGGAGAAGGCCAGGGCATGGGTGCGTGAGCTCGCCATTAAACTCCTGAGATGACCAGATGGGCCGGATCGGACGTAAGCGGATACGTCCGAGGCCTCTCACCACGAAGATATCATGGGGCGTCATCCGTCGGCCCACGGGTACGTGGAGGCGTCGGACATATAGGAGAGGGGGCGTAGTACAAAGCATGTCCATGTTGACGATGGACAGAGGCCGCCGAGCCCTGGCGGTCATTGATCCACTGAAGGGCACCGCCCAACATCCTGAGGAGGGAGAGGGCGACCGAGGAGATGGTGCCGACAGTGGGGGGACATCTGGTCCCTGGAGCCTGTGAATGGATGGATATTTCATGCATCTGGTCGATCGTCGTCGGTTCAACAGAGCGATATCTCGCTAAGGGGGCCGGATGGGCGCAATGATCCTGGACCTGTTGCTTGCCATCATCATTCTGGCCGTCGCATATGCCGTGGCCTCCGTCTTCTACCCCCTGTTGACCGGGGGCGCGGGGTACACGCCGACGCCGAGGAAGAAGGTGGTCGAGGCCCTCGAGCTGGTGGAGCTGGGAAGGGATGATGTCTTCTATGACCTCGGTTGCGGAACGGGCGCGGTGCTGTTGGAGGCCACGAAGCGATGCGATCATGTGAAGGGCATTGAGGTGGAGCCCCTCCGCTGGCTGGTGGCCAGGATCAGGGCTCGCGATGCGAAGGTCATCATGGGCGATCTGTTCAAGCAGGACATCTCCGACGCTGATGTCATATTCATGTTCCAGTACCGAGGGGGAATAAACGATCGGATCGCCAGGAAGATCAAGGGCGAGGTGCAGCCCGGGGCCAGGGTCGTCAGCTATCTCCATCCGATCGACGGGATGCGATCGGTAAGAGAGTTGAACGATATCTTCGTGTACGAGATATGAGAGGGTGCTCATTTTTCGCATTGAACTTAGGCCCCAGAGGACAGCCGCTCTCAAGGAGACCGGGCCGTCGAATCGATGACCCACGACAGGTAGTCCTCTGAACCCTCTGCAACATTATAGCGGACGATGCACGGCACCTCGTACGGATGCAGCTCCCTTATCGCCTCTGCCACCGCCTGAAAGTCCTCCGAACGGATCTTGAGGAGCGAAGCGAACTCGGGGCCCTCCACAACGTCTCCATCCCACCGATATATCGAGCCGATGGCATAGATGTTGGAGCAGGCCGCAAGGCGACGTTCGACCAACGACCTGCTGATGGCCCGCGCCGTCTTCTCGTCTGGATAGGTCACGAGGACCGTGGACACCTTTCCGGCCATGTTGTCCATTAGGCCTTGTTCACGATATGAAGCCTGCCACAACTAGGCGCACGGTACGTTTTCCATGATCGAAGGTCCCCCTGCCTGCTCCAGCCTCATGAGCGGGGGGCATCAGAATAGATCTTTACGAGCTTTCGGGAGCGCGTCAATCAATATAGATATGGCCGGGTGCATCGGCCGGCCATGGACCTGGAGCATTTCGATGAGTCCTGCCGGAGGTGCGGACGGTGCATGGATGCCTGCCCGCAGTACTCCGACGTCAAGATCGTCAATTCCCTCATCGATCACCTTCGAAACGGCGCGGAGGCCGACTGCGACATCACCCGATGCCTTACTTGTGGCCTGTGCGAATCGGCCTGCCCGGAGAAGCTCAGCCTGAAGGCGCTCATAAAAGATGCCAGACTGAAGAGGGTCGCTGCCGAGGGGCTTTCCGACATCAACTACATTTGCGACCCTGGCTACGAACTGAACATCTTCCGGACCGCCGCGGAGGTCGAGGAGCCGCTCCACTTCGAGCCCCGGAAGGCGGAGACCGTGTACTTCCCGGGGTGCTACGCCTCCTACATCCACAAGACCATGGTCCTGGCAATCACCAGGCTGATGGAGAGGGCGGGGGAGGACTTCGCCGTGCTGGATGGGCTGGAATACTGCTGCGGAATGAACTCGGCGGGCACCGGCAACCTCAACGTCATCAAGGCCAACGGCCCCAAGATCATCGCCAAGCTGAGGGAGATGGGGGCCAAACGGGTGGTCGCCTCCTGCCCAGGATGCTTTATGGCCCTGTCCAAGATGTATCCGCCCATGTTCGGCGACCTGGGCTTCGAGGTCGTCCATGCGTCCCAGTTCCTTGAGGGGCTTATCGCCAAGGAGGCACTGAAGCTCGGTGGCAAGGCCGGCGGAAGGGTGTTCTACCACGACCCCTGTCACCTCACCAGGGGCGCGGGCATACACCAGGAGCCGCGTGACCTGCTGAAGAAGGTCCCTGGGACCGAGCTCATGAACCCCAGCCCAAAGGGCTCCTCTTGCTGCGGGTTCGGAGGCGGGGTGCGACTGAACCACCCCTCCGATTCCATCGAGATGTCGAGGCAGGAGCACCTCAAGGTGAGCAAGGAGGGCGGGGAGCTCATCATCACCAACTGCGCCGGATGCCGGCAGAATCTCATCGAAGGCAGACCGGACGATGGGCCTGAGGTGCTGGACCTGGCGGAGTACCTGCTGCTTTCATTGGGGGAGCGCATCCCCCGGAACGACCGGGCGATGATCGACCTGATGAACGAAGCCTACGCCAGAGGGATGCGGGGGTATCAGAGGCCCGAGCCTGAGCAGTGAGGGGGCTCCGCAGTAATGCAGTCCCCCAGGGCATCAGATCATCTCGGCAGGGAGGCAGGTCATGATGCCCTGCGACGGGTGAGCGCCGCAGGAACGGCAGAGTGCCAGGTCATGCACGGTGTCGATGAGGTGTCCTGAGGCGCTCGGAGCACAGAGCGTTGAGCTCAAGAGCTCCCCCCGCGCTTCGTTCAAATGTTCCAGTCATCGCTGCTTCAAATCCGTTGTTTTGTAGCTTCTCCACCGTCCCATGGTTGAACCGGCCTGGATAGGGGTCAGGTGGGGCCGGATGACGGAGAAAGGACGGTTTGGACGCCAGTGGAGGATGACCATTTTAATTGAAATCCAAAAAAGAATGACTGGATAACTGTGGTGGTGCTCCCGCCGGGATTTGAACCCGGGTGTCGGACTCGAAAGGCCCGAATGATTGGCCGGACTACACTACGGGAGCGTTTGGCAGGTTCGATAAAGAATCAAGTACTTAACCCTTAGCTACTCCCTGGACAGCGTCAGCAAGGCTGTTCACAACGCTGTGCTGGCACGTGCCCAGTGTCACGCAGCCGGCGCATGCGAGCGTGGAACGACAGACATGCCTAGGCCGGAACTGATTATTAGAAAGGACGAGCATCAAGAGGCCATGACCCTCAAGGACACCATCAAGACGGTCGGCGGCCTCATGGAGCTGGCCGCCAGGACCGCGCCCAAGGGATTGGGACAGGACTTTATCGAAACCATCCTCCTGAGCGACGAGCAGAAGTCCGCGGTCGGCAATGAGATGTTCAAGATCGCCAAGGAGCGCGGCCATCCTGGCTGGGAGCGGGATGGGCAGAACGTCCTGGACGCCGATGCGGTGGTGCTCATCGGCCTGCTTCCGCACAAGGGCGCGGGGCTTAACTGCGGCGCCTGCGGGTTCGCCACCTGCGAGGAGTTCAACCAGCACAAGGCCTCGTACGAGTTCGAGGGCCCCAACTGCTCCATCCGCGTGCTCGACCTCGGCATCGCCCTGGGGTCTGCGGCCAAGATGGCGTCGGAGATGAACGTGGACAACCGCATCATGTACCGCATCGGCGTGGCCGCCAGGCGCCTGGGCGTCGGCAAGGCGGCGCTGAGCCACGGCATCCCGCTGTCCGCCACAGGCAAGAACATCTTCTTCGACCGGACGCCGCGGAAGTGAGGAATAGATCGACGGCTCGCGCATTCGCTAGCTCATCCGCATTTCTATATGAACTAATGCAGATTGAACAATAAGAGGGTGTGCCAACAACTGGTGAGCTTGCCAAGTTAATCGTTGGTTTTGTCCGAGAGGCTGCGTCAGATCGGTAACGCGATGAGAGATCTGAAAATCGATCGCACCGTAGGGCCGAACAATAGGGGAAGTAGCGGATGTAATCCGCCACATTATATAACTTGAGGAACATTACATCCGCATGTTCTCCTTGACCAACAATGAGCTCAGGGCAATCCAGGCGTTGAGCGTCGAGGGTCTGACGATCAAGGAGATAGGAGAACGGATCGGTGTTTCGCGAAGGGCTGCATCGAACATCGTTCACACTCTGCGAGATAGAAGACTCATCGATTATTCCGGAGCCCGGAACTCGATGGCAAGACTGAGCGGACGGCCCCATGCCGATGCCCTCCGGTGGTTCATTCTTGAAGGAACGAGGCCCATCGAATTACTGGCAGGCGGCAAGCTTCTGGTCCTGCTATCCATCTACCGTCACGCAAAAACCGCGGAGAGGATCTCCCTGGAGACTGGACTTAAAATATCCTCGGTCGAGCGTTTCCTTCGCGAGCTATCCACATATGGCCTCATTATGACCGAGAAGGGGCGTTACCGGCTTCCAACCTCGGACCCGATGAGCCCTGTCCTCACCTCTTACGCCAAGGGCTCATGCCAGGCGATGATGGAGGATATCGCCCCAGGAGGGATCCTCATATGGCACGGCGGGTTGGAGTTCATTCTCTCCGCGGAGGTCATTTCGGACAATCGATGTGCCCACTTAACCGGACTTTCAGCCATGGGCAACTACGGCCTGAAGTTCTTTACACCCAGATGCGAATATAGATATGACCGATGGTGCGGAGCTCCGTCGGCCGTCACAGCGGCATTGGACATCCTGCTCGCGAAGCCTGATAGCAAGGAGAGCATTCGATATGCCTTGCTCCTATTGTCGAGGGAGCGTGTGGACTTGTCCGCTTTCGAGGCCGAGGCCAGGAACTATGGCCTGTACCGGGAGGCAGGGGCCATCTCTGAATTCCTCTCCGGACGCGTCGTCGAGGAGGAGTGGTTCCCTCATGAAAAGGACATCTTCCAGCTGCTCGAGCCATATGGGGTCAGATGATGATCGAAACGGCACGCGATGAGCTGATCGGCATGCTGGGGGAGATAGGCATGTCCTGCACGAGGCCGGTCACCGCGTACATCCTTGGCGGCGGGGTGCTCATGATGCGCGGCCTTAAGGCATCAACGAAGGACATTGCCTCGTACTGGCGGTTGACGAGGATCCCACGGACCTGATCAAGGTCCTTGGCGAACTTGGATTTCGGGTCAATGCCAGAGGAGCAGAGCGAACCGTCCCCTCGCCCCGAGCCACTACCAGGGATTCTTGGTCGATCTATTCATCGGGAGAATATGTGATGGACTGAGGTTGACAGATAGCATGAAGGCAAGGGCGGAAGAGGTGCTGACGGCAGGTCCGGTCAAGTTCATGATGCTGTCCAAGGAGGATGTTTTCCTCCTGAAGTCGATCACCGAACGAGACCGGGACCTGCAGGAGATGGTCGACCTCCTAAGAAGTGGACTGGACGGACGAACAATACTCGATGAATGCATGATCCTGGATGGTCTGGAGTCCTTACCTCCTCCGCGTTCATGGATGCATTATCTGGCCGTTCGCCTCGGAGAGATGGAAAAAGCCATGGGCGCGGCGATCCCCTGGAGAAAGGAGGCCTACAGGTCCGCGGAGGCGCGGACTGGTTCCTGGCTGGTGCTCTTCAAGATCCAGGAAGGCCACGTGACGGCAGGGGCGATCAGTGACGCCATCGGCATTGACAAGATGTATGTGCGTCAGTATCTGGCCCTGCTGGAGAAAGAGGGCAAGGTCATCGCCGACAGATCAAGAAGGCCCGTCAGGTACAGGTTAACGTTCACCAGCGCCTCTACAGGACTTGATAGGCCCGTTCAGACCGAGGAGTAGGGCTGAACATCACGCCTGTCGGGGGGGCTTCCACCTCTTCGCCCCGTAGTAAGCGACGAGCCCGATGCAGAACAGCGCCACCAGCACGATGTCGTATCGGTCCAGCAGCTCGACGGCGGACTCCCAGGCCGGGCCAGCGAGCATTCCAGCGGCGGCGAGGAAGCCGCAGAACGGAAGCGAGCCGAGGAAGGAGAACAGAGCGTACCGTCGCGCGTCCATCCTCGCCACTCCCGCGGGGAACGGTATGAGGTCGCGGGCCACCGGAAACAACTGGCTGATGAGCACCGCCCGGTCGCCGTAGCGCTCGAACCATCCCTCGGCCCTGGTCAGCCCGTCGCCCTTCAGACCGAGGTAGCGGCCGTAGCGGTCGAGGAACGGCCGGCCGCCCCATCGCGCCAGAGCGTACATGAGCATGGAGCCGGCCGTGCTTCCGAGCGCTCCCACCAGCGTCACGACCACGATGTCCATCCGGCCCAGGTAGCAGGCGTGGCCGGCGAAGCCCATCACCGCCGCGCTGGGCACCGGCAGTATGGTGGCATCGAGGGCCATGAGGAAGGCCAGCCCGGGATATCCGATGGTGTCGATCAGCTGCTCGATGAGTTCCGCTCCCGGCTCCACGAAGGACATCCGCACCCCTTTGAGCGGCAGAGCGAGATAATCATTTCCCCAGCACTCGACGGGTCTGGCGGCGTTCCTTTCCAGATCCCCATCGTCCGCCGCGACCATGGCCGTCGGCCGAGTGGCGAGCAACCTCCTCGAAGGTGGCGGGAGGATCGATGGATGCCCAGGAAGAAGAGGGATTGTTCACCAGGCGGTTCGAGACAGGGTGCCCGATCGTTCCGGGCCTCACGCTGGAGCCGGCACGCGAAACGCTGACCTAGCCATCAAAACTGGGGTTCGCTCACATTCATATATATGGTGGGTTTATGTCAAGCCCATCTTTGCCTTATGGACCAGTTCCACTTAGGCACCTCATGGAGGCTATCATTGACCCAATATGGACCCGAAGAACAAAGCGAAGAGATCACGCGCTGCCCATTCCCCAATCACAAGGAAGGTGAGATGTTCGGCGTGGCCGATCAGCTCTTGGGAGCGTCACGCATCAAGGTGATGTGCGAGGACGGAGTATCGAGGATGGGGCGCATCCCCGGAAAGATCCGCAAGAGGATGTGGATCCGGGAGGGCGACCTGCTCATCGTGAAGCCATGGGAGTTCGAGCCCACCAAGGCCGACATCATGTATCGATACACCAAGACCCAGGCCAACTATCTGCATCGCAGAAGGGCCATCCCCAAGAACCTGGACATATTCTGAGGTGGTCGCTTTGCCTCGGGATGAGGCCTATGATGCCCTCGAGCACAAGGTCATGGCGTTACGCCAGAACAGCCGCACCGGCGATGAGCGTCAGACCATGTCAGAGGTGTTCGACGACGACACCATCCTCGGCATCTACAAGCTGATGAAGGCCGGGGTCATCGACACCCTTGAGTATCCGGTCTCCACGGGCAAGGAGGGCAATGTGTTCGCCGCCCGCGACCCCAAGGGCAAGATGGTAGCGCTGAAGATCTACCGCACCTCGAACGCGACGTTCAACCGCATCGCCAGATACATAGAGGGAGACAAGCGGTTCAGGGGCCTTAGCGGCTCCAAGAGGAAGGTAATCATGGCCTGGGCAAGCAAAGAGTTTCGTAACCTTCAGCGCATGTATGAGGCGGGCGTGAACGTTCCCAAGCCGCTGCGCTTCCACCGAAACATGGTGGTCATGAGGTACATCGGCACGCAGAAAGCGCCGGCCCCCCTGCTCAAGGACGTCGTGATGGACTATCCCAACGAGGTGTACGAGGATCTGCTGGAGCAGATGCGGCTGACCTATCAGGAGGCAGGCCTGGTGCACGCCGACCTCAGCGAGTACAATATACTCTACTATCGCCGCAAGGCGTTCATAATCGACGTCGGCCAGGCGGTCCTGGTCGACCATCCCAACGCCAAGGATTTCCTGTACAGGGACATCGATAACGTAAACCGCTTCTTCCGTTCCCGCGGCGTTGAGATAAAGGACCGCGAGGACATATTCAAGGACATAACGGAGATGGAAGAATGAGACTGGTGCGCATTCCAAAGGACCGCGTCGGTGCGCTCATCGGCGAGGGAGGAGAGACCAAGGAGCTGATCGAACGGCGCGCCGGGGTCAGACTGGACATCGACAGCGAGGGAGAGGTGAGCATAATTGACAATCCCGAAGACCCGCTCGCCGCGCTGAAGGTCATGGACCTCGTCAAGGCCATCGGGAGAGGTTTCGCCCCCCACCGGGCCATGCGCCTGCTGGACGAGGATGAGTACCTGGAGATCGTGGAGATCGGCGACTTCGTGGGCAAGAAGTCGGACAAGCTGAGCCGCATGCGCTCCCGGCTCATCGGGACCAATGGGAAGACCAGGAGGATCATAGAGGACCTGACTGGCGCCAATATGTCCATCTATGGCTCCACCGTGGCGCTCATAGGCAATTCGGTCCAGCTGCCGGTGGCCAAGAAGGCGGTTGAGATGATCCTGCGCGGATCGGAGCATGCCACCGTATACCGGTACCTGGAGAGGTCGAGGGCCACGCTGCGCATCGCCGAAATGGGCTTCTCCTGAACCAGGCAGCGAGGTCAGAGCAAGGAGTTTATATCCAGGCACCTTTGGGGGCCGAGGCGAGGACGGCGGACGACCGCATCGCCATCAGGTGACATTATGAACGCTATCATAAACAGGGCCGAACGTGCGCTGCAACACGACCTATGCGACCACTGCCTGGGGCGCCTTTTCGCCCAGGTGGAGAGCGGCACCACGAACAAGGAAAGGGGCCGCGACATGCGCATCGCGGTGGCGCTGGATCGCGGGGCCAGGAGCGAGGAGCTGCCCCCTCATGAGACGTGCTGGCTCTGCGAGGACCTGTTCGAGCAGCTGCCCCGCTTCGCCGAGGCGGCGGCTCAAAAGCTATCGGAGATCGAGTACGATACGTTCCTCATCGGCACAAGGGTCGACCCGACCCTACAGGACCGCGAGGAGCAGCTGTGGTCCGAGGCGGGGGGAGAGACCGCCGAGCCCATCAAGGCCGAGCTTAACCGGGAGATAGGCAAGCTGGTGGAAGCCAGAGTGCGCAAGGAGGTCGATTTCACCTCCCCGGACGTCGTCGCCCTGGTGGACACCCGCTTCGGCCACGTCGAACTGAACATCGCACCGCTGTTCATCTACGGCCGCTACCGCAAGTATTCCAGGGAGATCCCCCAGACCCGGTGGCCGTGCCGCATGTGCCGGGGAAAGGGCTGCAAGCGGTGCGGCGGCACCGGGAAGATGTACCAGGACAGTGTGCAGGAGTGCATCGGAGATCCGCTGGTGCGAGAGGCAGAAGGGCGGGACCATTTCTTCCATGGCATGGGCCGCGAGGACATCGATGCGCGCATGCTCGGCACCGGCCGGCCGTTCGTCCTGGAGATCGCCGAACCGAAAAAGAGGCATCTCGACCTCATAGAGATGGAGGGGCTCGCCAACGAGAACGGAAAGGGCCTCGCCGACTTCTCCGAGCTGCGATGGAGCACCCGCGAGGAGGTACGCCAGATCAAGGCGGCTACCCCCGACAAGGTGTACCGCGCAGAAGTGTCCATTCAAGGCAAAGTTAATAAGGAGAGGATGGATGAGGTAGTCAAATCGCTAAACCAAGCGCGTATCACCCAGCAGACGCCAACGAGGGTCGCCCACCGACGGGCCGACCTGGCCAGGGAGCGGACCGTCCGGGAACTGGCCATAGAGTCGCTGGAGGAGGACAAGCTCGTCCTCAGGCTGAGAACGGAGTCCGGGACCTATGTCAAGGAGTTCGTCAGCGGTGACGGAGGGAGGACCGTGCCATCCCTGGCCGGTTCGCTCGGTGTCCCCTGCCAGGTTACCGCGCTGGACGTGATACAGATCATCGATAACGCTAACGAGGGATGAAAAATGGTTAAGGCATCCAAAGGCACCAGGAGCAAGACGCGACAGATCTTCAGGAGGAGTCCCCGCCTGAGGGGCAAGACTCCCATCACCCATGAGTTCCGCACTTTCGAGAAGGGTGAGAAGGTGAGCGTGGTCATCGACCCCTCCGTGCACTACGGGCTACCGCACTCCCGCTTCCATGGAAAGACCGGAGTGGTAACTGGCCAGCAGGGTCGCGCCTTTGTCGTGGAGCTCCGCGACGGCAACAAGCTCAAGACGGTTATCACCAGGCCCGAACACCTGAAGAAGGCACTCTGAGGTCACCACATGTCCGAGGAGCGCTACGTGACCTTGGCTGAGGTCAAAGAGCTGTTGGAGGGATCGACGGACCAGCGCGAGCTGGCACCGGACCAGAAGCTGGCTCTGGACCACGCCCAGAAGGTAGCAAAGCTCCCAGCCGATAAGGCGAGGGAGCTACAGGGCAAACTGGCCGAACTGGGATTCGTCAGCGAGGCCCTCTGCGCCAAGATCGCCGACATCCTGCCGTCCCATCCCGACGACGTGCGTGTGCTGTTCTCCAAGGAAAGGATGGTCCTGGAGAAGAAGAACATCGAGCAGATATTATCTACCGTGCAAGACTATCGGTAGAAGCAGCCGGGCTGATCACATGGAGGATTACGCGCTTGTATTAGACTACTTACCGCAGGGCCTACCTACTGACAAGAGTTTTAAGAAGGAGCCGCTGGTGCTGGCGGTCGGAGACTCGGAGTTCAAGCTCTTCGAGCTCGTCCCAAAAGCGGACGCCATCATCACCATCGGAGACAGGGTCTACATCGGTAAGGAGCCAGAAGAGCGCGACAAGATCGCCCATGTTAAGAGACGCATCGGCTACGATGAGCTGACCGCGGCCGCCCAGGCCGAGCTGCCATACATACTGCTGGACATCGTGAACGCACAGGAGGAGCGCTTCATCAAGTTCTATAACGAGGCCCAGTCGATCACCACTCGCTTCCACATGCTGGAGCTCATACCCGGCCTGGGGAAGAAGACCATGTGGGCCATCGTGGAGGAGCGGAAGAAGGGGCCGTTCCTCAACTACGCCGACCTGGCCAAGCGCGTGACCACGGTCAAGCAGCCGCAGAAGCTTATCGCCAAGCGCATCGAGGACGAGCTCTCAGACCCCAACCAGAAGTATCGCATCTTCGTCTCGCGATGAATCCTTCGGAGATAGCGGCCATACTCGCCGAGCTGGGGGCCTCGCCGGCCAAGAGCAGGGGCCAGAACTTCCTGATCGATGACAGGGTGGCCGATCGGCAGATAGAATATGCGGAGCTCTCGCCCGACGACACCGTCCTGGAGGTCGGCCCCGGCCTGGGCATGTTGACCGGCCGCCTGGCCGCGCATGCCGGTAAGGTCATCGCCATCGAGACCGATGCCAAGCTGGCCTCCTATCTCATTGACCGGCTTCCCGATAACGTGGAGCTGATCGAGGGCGATGCTCTCGCCGTGGAGTTCCCCCGCTTCGACAAGTTCGTTTCTAACCTTCCGTACTCGATCTCCTCGCCGATCATCTTCAAGCTGCTGGAGCACCGCTTCGACAGGGGCGTGGTCATGCTGCAGAAGGAGTTCGCCGACCGAATGGTCGCCTTGCCTGACAGCGACGATTATTCGCGCCTCACCGTCAACGTGTACTATCGGGCGGAGTGCCGCATACTTGAGAAGGTGCCGCGTTCGCGCTTCTGGCCGGCGCCCAAGGTGGATTCGGCCGTCGTGGAGCTGGTGCCGAGGGAGCCGCCTTTCCGAGTTAGGGACGAGAAGTTCTTCTTCCGTCTGGTGGAGATGCTCTTCCAGAACCGACGCAAGAAGATCGGAACGGTGCTTAAGATGCGCTCCCTCGTGACGGCCGAACAGAAGGCGCTGCTGCCCTACACGGACCTGCGCGTCGAGGTGCTGTCGCCGGAGCAGATCGGCGAGCTGGCCGACAGGATCGGCGAGCTTAGGGCCAGATAAAAATAGCCGTTCCGTCCCTCCTTCGTCAGGGCGACCACATGCTCACGCTGATGGAGATCAACGACAGGTTCGAGCGCTTCGTCCATTTGGAGCGCCGGCCGCTGTTCGTGCTTGGATCGGACGGAGTGCCGAAGGGCGCCGTCCCCATGGGCCAGGTGGACCGGTGCGTGGCCAGGGCTTTACTGAAGAGCGCCTCCGACCGCTCGCTCCCGCCCATGGTCATCGGAAAGGACGTCCGGGAGAAATGCTGCCCCGGCGGCCTCATGTGGCTGGGATTCGCTACCGCGATGCCCCAGCTGCCATACTTCCTGTCCACCGGCACCCCTGACTTCCGCGGCGGAGAGGCCGAGCTGCTGAAGCCTTCCCCCGAAGCGGCCCAGAGGTTCCTCCAGGCGCCTGGAGGGATCACACCGCCTGGCCGCTACATCGTCATCTCCGGAGCGGACGCCGTGACGGACGAAGTGGCGGTACGGTCCATGCTAGTGATCGGAACGGCCGAACAGGTCAGGAACCTCGGAGGCCTGGTCCACTATCGCAAGGAGGACATCTTCCATTCGGTCCTCATGCCCGCCGGGGCGTCCTGCGCCTCCATGATCACCTACGCCGCGGGGATGGCTTCCGGGGCGCCCCGCGACGTCGCGTACGTCGGCCCCGTTGATCCCACCGGCAACGCCTGGTTCCCGCCCGACTCGCTCAGCTTCGCCGCCCCCATCGGGCTGGCGAGGCAGATGGCCGAGGACATGCTGTCGTCGTTCATCGTCGGAAGATCGAACGTGGCGTTCCCCGAACGCCCAGGGATGAACGCTCCGCGGTGAGCTCTTGAGCCGACGGCTTAACGTCGCACCATATCGATGAAAACTGCAGAACGATGACATTCGCCGTGCGGGCAGTGCAATCATATTTCTATGGCGGGACCATTCTGAATCCGAGGCAGGAAATGCAGATCGGTATCGTCGGTAAACCCAACGTCGGCAAGTCAACTTTCTTTTGCTCAGCCACGCTGGCTACCGTGGAGATCGCCTCCTATCCGTTCACCACCATCAAGGCCAACCGGGGCGTGGGCTACGTTCGAGGAAAATGTCCGCACGTGGAGCTGGGGACGCAGTGTGTGCCCCGGAACGCCGCTTGCGAGAACGGCACCCGCCTGATACCCGTTGAGCTATTGGACGTGGCCGGCCTGGTGCCGGACGCCCACCAGGGCCGCGGCCTGGGAAACCAGTTCCTCGACGACCTGAGGCAGGCCGACGCCCTCATACACGTGGTCGATGCCTCCGGCGCGACCGATATAGAGGGTAGCACAGTACCAGCAGGCTCCCACGACCCCCTGGAGGACGTACGGTTCCTGGAGCGGGAGATCGCCATGTGGATGAAGGGCATACTGGACCGAGGGTGGGAGAGGAGCGCCCGCCAGGCCCACATGGAGGGCAAGAGCATAGAGCTGCTCATCCACGAGCGGCTGACGGGACTGGGCGTGACGTCCGGCCATGTCAACTCCGCCCTCCGCGAGGTGCAGCCTCCCGAGAACCCGCAGACGTGGGACGAAGAGATCATGTTCCGCATATCGGACGCCATCAGGCGGCAGGCCAAGCCTATGATCATCGCCCTGAACAAGGCGGACCGGGCCGACGATGCCACGCTGAAAAGGCTGACCGAGGCCCTGGGCCCCATGACCGTCCCGACATTGGCAGAGACCGAGCTGGCGCTCAAGCGGGCCGCCAAGTCGAAGCTGATCGAGTATCTCCCCGGGGATGCGTCGTTCACGGTCCCCGACCCGTCAAGGCTGAACGCCGCCCAGACCAAGGCCATCGACATGCTTGGGAGCAACATCGAACGGTTCGGCGGCACCGGGGTGCAGCAGTGCCTGGAGATGGCGGCGTACCGCCTGCTGGACCAGATCGTGGTGTACCCGGTGGAGGACGAGACCCGCCTGACCGATCATGAAGGCAGGGTGCTTCCCGACGCCTTCATGGTGCCCAGGGGCACCACCGCCAGGGAACTGGCCTACAAGGTGCACACCGACCTGGGAGAAAATTTCATAAGGGCCATCAACGTCAGAACGCACCGCGTCGTCGGCAACGATTACGAGCTCCAGAACGACGACGTGATCACCATTGTATCGAGGAAGTGAAAAGAGTGGGACGATGGAACGCCAGACTGCTCAGCGCCACCTACCGCCGCACGGAAGATGACCAGCTGTCCGTGGAGCTTTATGGCAAAGTGGAGGACGGGCGCTCCCTCATGGCCCGTTACGTCGGTTTCGAACCGTACTTCCACCTGGTGGAGCCGGACGACGCCACCGTGGAGACGCTTCGGAAGGACCCCGACGTGCGCAGGGTCGAGAGCATCCAGCTGTTCCATCGCGGACAGATGCGCAGGGCCGCCAAGGTGGTGGTCCGCTTCCCCTGGCTGGTCCCCGATTTCCGCTCCAGGCTGAGGCGCCAGTTCGAGGTCCTGGCGGCCGACATACCGTTCCATCACCGGTTCATCTACGACAACGACCTCGGCGCCTGCGTCCAGATAGTCGGAGAGGAGGTCAAGGGGAATTACACCACCGACCTGATGATCGACGTCGCCAGGAAGAACGGCAGGCCGGACATCTCGACGCTGGAGCCCTTCAATCCGGCCCTCAAGGTGATGTCCTTCGACATCGAGAACAGCATCCGCGATGGCAACATCCTCACCATCTGCTACGTCATACGAGAGGACGGAGCGTTGCGCCAGGGAAAGCCCATCCTGGGGACGGAGAAGGAGATCATCGAGGAGTTCACCAGGGTCATCCAGGAAGAGGACCCGGACGCCATCACGGGATACAACATCGACAACTACGACATACCGACGGTGATGGAGAGGGCCCAGGCCTGCGGGGCGGACCAATGCCGGTGGGGGAGGGACCTCAGCGAGCCTCGGCGCTCGGGGCAGCGCGGCTGGAAGATCAATGGCCGGCTGGTGGTGGATGCCTGGTGGGCGGCCAAGATGGCCCTGCGGCCCAAGCAGGAGACGCTCAACCACGTGGCCAAGCTGGTGCTGGGAGAGGAAAAACTGGACGTCGACCCCTCCAAGATGGACGAGGAGTGGGAGCGCAACCCCGACCGGGTGGTGAAGTACTGCCTCAAGGACGCCGAGCTGGCCCTGGGGATCCTGGAGCACATCGAGACGCTTCGCCGCACGATGGACCTCTCCGCCGTGTCCAAGCTGCCCATGGAGGACGTGCTGACCTCCGGGAACAGCACCCTGATCGATTCCATCCTCATACGCGAGGCGGACCGCGTGCCGGCGCCCTTCGGGCCTGTCGGCGTTCCGCTCACATCGCGGTACGACGACGAGGACGAGTCCATCGAGGGCGGGTACGTGCACACCATCGAGCCGGGGCTGTACCACTGGGTCATCGTGCTGGACTTCAAGTCGATGTATCCCTCGCTCATCATCAGCAAGAACATCTGCTTCACCACGCTGAGCGATGACGGCGAGATCGTCGCCCCCAACGGGGCCAGGTTCATGAGCAGGGAGAGGAAGGCGGGCCTGCTGCCTCGCATACTCAGCGACCTGATGGCTCAGAGGGACGACATCAAGAGGAGGATGAAGGCCTCCGACGACGCTGACGAGCGGCGGTACCTCAACGGTCTGCAGGAGGCGGTCAAGATCCTCATGAACGCCTTCTACGGCGTGTTCGCGTCGTCCTTCTACCGGTTCACGGACCACAACATCGGCTCGGCGATCACCTCCTTTGCCAGGGAGACCGTCAAGACGCTCATCAGGCGTCTGGAGGAGGCTGACCACAATGTCATCTACGGAGATAGCATAACTGGCGACAGGTTCGTAACAATACTCGATCCTGAAGGGAACGTCCAGATAAAAAACATCGAAGAACTGTTCAATGAAAATAAGAAAAAAATTAAGAAACGAGGAGAGAAGGAAGTAATATCCCTCCATGGGTACCGAGCACTTTCAATGTTGCCATCGGGAAAGAGCACATGGTCTGAGATAACCGAGATCGTAAGACATAGAACAGACAAGAAAATATTCAGGGTTGGCCAAAAGTTCGGGGAGAGCGTAACGACGGAAGACCACTCCTTTATGACCTGGCAAGATGGCGAACTAGTGGAGACACGCCCCAATGACATGCTAGAAAAATGCATGATACGGGTAGAGGAGATACCTCCAGTAAAAGAGATAGAGACGCTGGATATGTATGAGCTGCTCAAGCACTACTCATACGAAACCACATACAAAGGTTCGATCAAGAGATCAGAGCTCAAGAAAGATGACGATCATGTCTGGTTCAGTTGGACCGACAGGAAGAACCCGATAAAGTTAAAAAGATTCATTGAGAAAGGCAGCCCTGAGTTCGAGGCCTTGTGCAGGATCCTGGGAGCCTACATTGCAGAAGGAAGCAGCTCAACGGTAGAGACCACAACGGGAAATGGGGCCAGCATATCCTCTTCGGACAGGACATGGCTCGAACAGGTCCAGAAAGACTATTATATGCTCTTTTCTGGGGCAACCGCAAATATAATTAGGTCAACGACAGGGACAAGAAAATTGACCTACAATAACAATCAGGGCGAAGCTACGGTCCTGTATACTGACCATACACACAAGCTGCAGATGATGAACCAAATGGCAGCCATATTCTTCAGGGAACTATGCGGGCAGAAAAGTTATGGGAAAAAGCTCCCTGAATTCATATTTCATGTAGAGGATAAATATAAAGAAGCTTTGCTTGAGGAAATGATAAAGGGAGATGGGAGCAAAATAACGAACAAAAAGCTTTCCTATTCAAGCGAATATAAGAAAGCCTACTTCAAATACGAGACCAGATCGCTACAATTGACCTGCGGCATAAGCCTTCTGCTCAACCAGTTGAATAAAAAATATGCTGTAAGATACAGACCTGAGAGGGATGCCTACTGCATAACCAGGACGATCAACGATTACAACAATTTGTTAAGGAGCAAAATAAGAGAGGAAAAGTATGACGGGTACGTATACGATCTTTCAGTAAAGGGCGCTCATGCTTTCGTGGACAGCTGCGGTCAGATATTATTGCACAATACCGACTCACTGTTCCTGCAGTCCCCGCACGATGATCTGGATGCGACCGTGGCGTTCGGCACGGAGATCGCCGAGCGGTTCTCGAGAGAGTTCTCCACCATGGAGTTCGAGAAGGTGTTCGAATCGCTGTTCTCGCACGGTAAGAAGAAGCGGTACGTGGGGCGCACCGTATGGCCGACGCAGGGGACGATCGTCCGGGGCTATGAGATACGGAGGACCGATTCCTTCGACCTGCAGAGCCAGGTCCTCAGCGAGGTGTTCGAGAGGATCCTGGACGGCAATCCGGAGGAGGGTGTGAAGGTGGCCCGCGAGACCGTCTCCAGGGCCCTGGCGTGCGACGTGCCCATCGAGGAGCTCGTGATATCCCGCACGTGCAAGCCGTTCAGCGCCTACAAGGACCCGGACTCGCAGGCCAACGTGCAGACGGCCAAGAAGCTCATGGCCATGGGCTACGACTTCATCCCGGGAATGAAGGTCTCGTGGATCGTCACCGACTCCAGGAAGACCCCGCAGGAGGTCGAACCGTACGTTTCGGGGCGGCCGTTCGAACACCAGCCCGACTGCCGGTACTATGCCGAGCGGATAGCGCAGACCGCCGCCCGCGCCACCGAGGTGTTCGGCTGGGGAGAGAGGGACCTCATGACCGGCTCCCAGCAGGCGACCCTGTTCGACGCCGCGTTCTCCTCCCCCGGCCCGGCCAAGACGAAGAGCAAGCCAGGTAAAAAACCGGCAAAGAAGCTCGATCTGCGAGATTTCATTTGAGGGCCCGCCCTCTTATCAACATTCAAAGCCAGATGGTTAGCTTTAACTTCCTGCCGGGACGTGCTAACGATGGTGTCGGATCTGACAGGAAGACTGCAACTTATCGGAGAGTGGGCCAACGGCTCGCTTGCGCTGAACGAAGAACGCCGCACGCTGGACATGAACTCGCTCAATCAGATCATCCAGCGGAGCATCAGCCAGGTGGACCTGCAGCTGCTGCTGGTGGGGATGATGGCCATGCTCGGGATCGAACGTGAGGAGGAGCGCATGAGGTATGCTCTGGAGATCTGTGTGCCCCTGACCGCGGAGGAAGGAGAGGAGTGCGACCTCGATCTTCTGCAAAATAGAGCATCGGCGCTGAGGGAATTGAAGCGCATGGGATTCTATCTATCGGGAAGTAAGGGCGGATCGATCAGGTGCTACAAGGAAGGGGCCATCGAGCAGTTGGAGGCTGATCTCCTGGCGATCGAGACGGCCCTCACAGAGTGAGCCTGGACCTCGCGTCCCCATAAAATATTATATATGAATGGGGGTTTTCCCAACCCCTAGTCACGAGAGCCTATCTCGTAGGAGATGTGCCCGCTCCGGTGGGTGAATCCATAAACGCCGCAAGGCAAGGTGAACACATATGGCAAACGAAATCGAGAACCTTTCCGAAGAAGAGGTCAAGAGGCCCGTAAGCGGGAAGGACATGTATCATTACATTGCAGAGGCGTGGAACACGCCGTCCGAGAGCTATGTGAAGCAGGCGCAGTGGGAGCGCCTCATTCAGTGGCGCAAGGATGAGAATTACATCAGGGTCGAACACCCCACCCGCCTGGACAGGGCGAGGAAGCTCGGCTACAAGGCCAAGCAGGGCTTTGTCGTGGTCCGCGGCAGGGTCCGCAAGGGCTCCCTGCGCAAGAGGCAGATCCGCAAGGGCCGCCGCGCCAAGCGCCGCGGTATCAACAAGCTCACCACCGGCAAGAGCCTGCAGAGGATCGCCGAGGAGAGGTGCGCCAAGCGGTATCCCAACCTCGAGGTCCTGAACTCCTACTGGGTGGGACAGGACGGACTCCATGAGTGGTTCGAGATCATCCTGGTGGACCCGCATCACCCCGTGATCAAGGCGGACAAGAACATCAACTGGATCTGCGAGAAGCAGCACAAGAACCGTGCCTTCCGCGGACTCACCGCCGCGGGCAAGGCCGGTCGCGGGCTGAAGTGGAAGGGCAAGGGCGCCGAGAAGGTCCGCCCCTCCATCAACGCTCACAAGCACCAGGGCAAGTAAACCCCTTCCTTCCATCTTCTTTTTTATTTTCTACGAATGATCAGCGTAGCGGCCAGCGCGATGATGCCGGCTGCAATGGCCATGTAGAGCGGCGGCATCTCGTTCTCCGGCGCCGCATCGTCACCGATGGTGAAGTGGAACCAGCGAACGATGGAATTGCCGTGCGCGTCGACGGCGTGGACGGAGAATGTATACTCTACGCCCTCGGCCATGGGGGCCAGGGGCACTATCAGCATGACGCTGTCCTCCCACCTGACCTCATGCCGCACGGAAAGGTCGCACACCGTGCCGCTCTGGTCGACCTCCTCCGAGAAGGATATCCGTATGGTGCCGTTCACCCGCTCCATGAACACCCCGGGGGGTGTGGTGTCAATCGTCACCGAGACGGAACGGGCGGACGTCAGGCCCTGGACGTCCCACGCCATGACCTCTATGTAATGGACGCCGTCCTCCAGGCCGGTGAACTCATGGTGCGACGTGGTCGATATGTTGTACCATTCCCCTCCGTCGATGCGGACCTGGGCCCACGTTTCCTGGGGCCCGGCGAAGGAGCAGGAGACATTGAGGCTTGAGGAGGGGACCGTCCCGCCATAAGGATGGAGTATCTCGATCTCCGGAGCTGTTGCGGCCACGGTGAACGTCACCTTGCTGGAGGCGGTGTTGCCCACGGCGTCCCTGGCGGTGATGGTGAGAACGTGCTCGCCATCGTCCAGCTTGGCCGAGAGGTCTATGCTTCCGACATTTCGGTACGTTTCGGCCGCGCCTCCGTCCAGGCGGACCACCATGGTGACGCCCCCGGCGCCCTGGTCCGACACCTTGATCGATATAGCGACCGCGGACGAGCCGAGCACTCCCGGGGCCGGGGACACTATATCGATGACCGGCCGGGTCTGGTCCAGCCTGAAGATGGACGACGTTTCGGCCATGTTCCCCGCCCGGTCGTACGCCCTTACCCTGACGGCATGCTGCCCGTCAGGAAGTCCAGTGAACGTTCTCGCCTCGCTCAGGTCCGCGTCCTCGAAGGCGAGGCCGTCCAGGCTTACCTCGTAGCGGTCGATGCCTGCCCCGTCGTCGCTTGCGGTCCACCTCACCGTCGCCGAGCCGGTCCATTTGCCATTCCCCGGGCTCACGATCTGCAGCCATGGTGAGGTGGCGTCGGGGATGAACACCTCGAGCGGCTCGCTCCACAGGCCGGCGCCCAGGCCGCTGAGCGCCCTGATGCGGTAGCGGTATGTGGCCATCTCGTGGACCAGGTCCTCCATGGCGCGATGTTCGGCAGTTACGTTGTAGCGCTTCACGCCGTCGGGGCCGGTGCGCTCCACCTCGTACCCGATCGGCTCCGCCATGGTGAGCTCCGGCTCGCTCCAGGAGAGGAGCGACACATCGCCGGAGACCTCGGACGATAGCGTCCGGGGTGCGGAGGCAAGCGCTGAGAATGGATGCTCGTCAGTGGAACGGCCGACAGAATAGGGCGAGTCAGAGTACCAGTCCCCATCCTCGTCCACTGTCCAATCGGACCAGTGGTTGCCACACCCGTCCCTGCTCCACGAACAACCAGCCAGGTCCATGGCCTGGGCCCTGGTGCCGTCGTTGCTTCCCGTGATGCCATTGTTCCGGAGGAACGCATTGAGGTGGACGACCCATCCGGATGACCGGGCCACTATGGCATGGCCTTCGTTGTCCCTGAACAGATTTCCGCTCACGGTCCCGCCCCCGTCGATGTCGGCCCCGATGCCATTGCCGATGAACCCGTTCCCGTCGATGATGACGATGGAGCGTTCCGCCAGCAGGCCGATGCCGTTGGCGGTGAACGTGCTTCCGGTAACGCGCACGTTGCTCGCGTTGTACAGATGCACCGCCGCCCCCTCGGCGCCGCTCAGGGTCGTGTTGGATATAACGAGGTGCAGGGTGGTGTTCCCCAGGTACAGGCCGCCTTGGCCGGCCATGCTCATCGACATGCCCGATATCATTATGGGCGAGTCCACGCTCCCAGACCCGGTCCATCCAATATGAGCCGCCATGCTCAGCAGCTCCGCGTCGCCGTCGATGCGAAGCTCGATGGGGGCCCACGAGATCACGTCCACCAGTCCGGCCCCTCCCCCTGCTCCCAGGCGCTGATAGCTCCAGCATACCTCATGCTCGCCGGCCGGGAGGGCGATGTTCTCCGACCGCCAGCCGGTGGTGCCACTGATGGAGAGTACCTCGGTTCCGTCAAGGCTTAGCGACAATGTGTCGTCGTAGCCCATCGCATCGATCTTCCACTTGAACGCGAGGGACCCGGGCCCGGACATGTTGGTCCTCATCCATGACGAGCCGGACGCTATGTCCCCGCTCTGCGCCGCCGTCCCGCCTTCCGAGGGACCGAGCTCCGCCGCCGTCCAGGAGGCCGTCCCACCGGTGGTCAGACCGGACCCGGCCCAGTCCAGGGCGATGTCGAGCGGTACGGCCTCATACGTCGGCGCCTCCACCGACGCGGCCGCGGCCTTCGATGACGTGCCGGAGCTCGGCACGTCGGAAGACGCGAGGGAGACCGTGGACGGGCGGCCAGGGGAGTAGGGGCCGTAGCATTCCATTCGGAGCGAGGATATGGTGCACGCACCTGTCACGGTGAGTTCGAACACCTGCCCCGGGCGTTCGTACTCGTCGCTGACGTCCAGCAGCATGAAGGACGGCATGGGGACCCTGGCGGCATTGGCATCCGTCCGGTAGCTCGGCCTTACCGTCTCGTCACCGGTGCGGACAGTGATCTGGGAATCCTGACAGGACGCACCGTCGAAATGCCAAACCGCCAGGGCAGAGGGCTCATAGTCCACCCGGTCCACGACGTAGGTGAGGTACAGTTTGCCGACGGCGCCGATCTCCTTGATGGCGTCGTAGGTCAACCAGTAGAACCCACCGTCGCCGAAGTCGGGGCCCCAGGAGTTCACCACCTTGAACGCTCCCCGTTCTCCATCCTCGACGATGGAATCGTCATAGCCCACCAGGGTCTGGGCGTGGTCCGCGAGCCCGACCGTGTACTCCCAGCTGGACAGCACATAGTTGTCGCCGAAGGAGCCGATGTTGCTCGACGTCATGGCGAAGGTCACGGGAACCCCTGAGGCGATGAGAGCCTTGACGCCCTCGATGGTGGCGTCTCCCCCGTAGCCCAATGGCACCGTTTCCAGGGGGCGATGGAGGGGCGCCTCCCTGAACGCCTCCTCCGATCCCCAGGACCAGTAGTCGCCCTCATCATACGGCATGGTGGCCATGGTGGCCGCGCCCCAGTCGCACAGCGCGTCGGCCACCGCTTCCATCCAGGAGCCCTTGTCCTGCCCCCCCGACGCTCGATTGTAGCCCCAGACTGGAGAGATCTGATGCTCCGGATTGGTCTTCGCATCGGTCCAGTCATTGTCCCTGGCCTCCTGGTACCCATAGCAGTAATAGGCCAGGGCCCAGGCCGCGCAGCTGCCCTGCCTGCCCTGGTCCCCCACCGCCGGGAACCATGGATCGAGGGACAGGTCGATCGACAAGGGAACGGACGCCGCCAGCGCCATCGGGGCCGTTGATCGTCCCTGCAGCGCATTGCGGACCTCGTCGGGAGGAGGGACGAAACCCGTTCCGCGACCTCCCCACGCAAATCCCTGCCCATACGGCTGAGGCGGGACGTCGGCGGGCGCGTATTCCGGAGCGGCCGGGATGGCCAGGACCATGGGGGATATCGACAGGAATAGCAACAGAACGGTGGCGAACGCCGCCATGTACCGCGGGAGGCCGTGCGAGGACGTCACGGGATTTCAAGGAAGGGAACCGGTTGGGCATCTTTAAGGTTTGTACCTAGGCATAATAATTAAATTGCTAACGATGAGCGCCGTCATCGCCTGATGTCCTCAAGGCGTTTCTCCAACTCTGCCTCGGTCATACCCACCAGGGGATGGAACGCCGGGACCCCGGCATCGGCGGCGCACGCAAGGTCGATGTCCTCCAGCCGGTGGCCGAACACCGCCCCCAGGGCCTTGGACGCGCGAACGGTCGATTGCAGCGAGCTGCTCTCCAGCCTTTTCAGCCGCGGGTCCCAGGCGTCCAGGACGTCGGCGTGCTCATCGCCCCACACGAGCACCTTGCAGCCGCGCTTCATGAGCATCCAGGCCGCCAGGGCGTCACGCTCGCTATGCACCGAGGCCACAACCTTTCCCTGGCTGCCGAGCGGCAGGCCGCCCGGTCCGGAGATGTAGCGGTCGAAGATGAAGGCCCTCCTGCCCCGCACCTCCACATATATGACGACATCCGGGCGGGTGAGGTCGACCCTCGCCCCCCGGTCCTCGTTGGCCAGGAAGATCGCCGAGCCGACCTCTCGTCCAACGTCCATGCTGGTGTAGGAATGGCTTCCCTCCCTGCGGGCCTTGACGGCGAACGAAGCTCCCTGACCGAGGACGGAGCGGGACATCTCCGCCGCCACGCTCTGCATCTCAACCATGTCGGAGCCGCATTCTATGGCCGGACTTACCGAGGCGACGCCGAACACGTGGATGAGCGCGGACACCGCCTCATCGATGCGATCGGTGCGAACGTAGATGCGCCCCGCCTCGCAGTTGATCAGCGCCTCGATCCTCTCCCTGGACAGGGCGGCCTCCATATTATCGAGCAGTATCGATTCGAAGTGCCTCCGCACCCCGGGAGACTTGAGGCCCACCTCGGCATACCGGACCAGGATGATGTTCACGCCCCGTCCATCGCCCCAGCGGTAAAAAAACCTTCCCGGAGGAAATATCTACAGGCTCACCCATGGTCAATCGTGGACCTCCTGCTCACCGCCGGAGTGCTGCTGGCATCGGCATTCGCTGGCATCATCGGCTCGATGTTCGGCCTGGGCGGCGGCATCATCATCATACCGTTATTGACCCTGGGGCTGGGGTTCGAAATGAAGGATGCCATCGGAGCCAGCCTGATCGGCGTCATAGCGTCCTCCACCGGGGCGGCCGGCAGGTACGTTAGCGAGGGCCTGGTGAATATACGCTTGGGGATGTTGATGGAGCCGGCCACCACGGTGGGCTCCATCGCCGGGGCGTTCCTGGCCGTGTACCTCGACCAGGAGGTCCTGGCCCTGGCGTTCGCCGCCGTCCTGTTGTACAGCGCATACTATATGTTCAAGAAGCCGGAGGTGACGGTGCACTCCCGCCGGGAGGGCTTCTGCCGTTTTCTTGATTCGTCCTACGTGGACCCGCAGACGGGCGAGAAGGTCGAATACGGCGTGCATAACCTTCGCCGCGGATTGTTGGCCAGCTTCGCCGCGGGAAACATGTCGGGCATGCTGGGCGTTGGCGGGGGCATCATCAAGGTACCGGCCATGAACGTGTGGATGGGCGTCCCCATGAGAGCGGCCACGTCAACCAGCAACTTCATGATCGGCGTGACGGCGGTGGCCGGAGCGTCGGTCCTGTACGTCAACGGACTGGTCCCGCCGGTGCTGGCCGCCACCGTGGCCCTGGGCGTCTTCGCTGGCGCCAACATAGGCCCCCGGCTGGTCAGGCACACCGCCGGAAGGACCCTCCGTCGTTACTTCGCCATCGTGCTGATCGCCATCTCGGCCCTCATGGTCCTGGAGGCGCTCGGGCTGGGAGGTGCCTGATGGAGTCGGAGAGGCGTCTGGACCGCTATGTGAGCATGGTGCTGCGCGCCGGCATGCTGCTCAGCGTGGCGGTGATGGCCATCGGCCTCCTGCTGTACGTCCTGTCCCCTGGACCAGCGGACAGCATTCCCCTGGACCGCCTCCCCGAGGAGCTCATGAACGGCTCATCGGTCGCGGTCATCAGCCTGGGGATCCTTCTCCTGATCCTCACTCCTCTCGCCCGGGTGGTGGCCGCCGCCCTGGTGTTCGCCGCTGACAGGGAGTTCCGCTTCGTGCTGGCATCGCTGGCCGTCCTGGCCGCTATCACCCTGGCCATCGTGCTTTGATATCTTTCTACGGACCGCGATGGAAACCTTCATAGCCCTGCGAAAGGTTCCATTGGCGGGGTGCGGCGGGATGGGGCTGGGGCGTGATGAGGAGGAGCGGTGGTACTATTCGTTCCTGCCCAACAACATGGCGGGCGGGGCAACCTCTCCGCTCATCCCCCTGTTCGTGACCGAGGTTCTGGGAGGCCCCCTCACCCAGGTCGGACTGGTGTCCGCCTTCTCATCGCTGGCATCGGTCCCGTCCAACATCATATGGGGGAACCTCTCCGACGCCGTCAAGAAGAGGCGGGTGTTCATCATCATCGGGTTCGGAGGACTGGCCCTCACCCTCCTGATGATGGGGCTGGCCACAACTATGAACAGCTACCTGTTCGCCAACCTGATGATGGGCGCGCTGTCCAGCGCGGCAGCCCCGGTCGGCACCGTACTGGTCCTGGAGTCGTTCAAGCGATCGGAATGGGCCCAACGACTGGGGGACTTCTCCAAGGTGGGAGGGATAGGATGGGTTACCGGGCTTATACTCGGAACGATATGGCTGTCATCCTTCGAATCCGGCAAGGGGGAGTTCGCCATGCGCGCCCTCTTCCTCGTGGGATCGGCCCTGTCCACCCTATCGATGGTCCTGGCCTACAAATGGGTCCCGGAGCCGCGCTTCAAGCTCGACCGCCGGATCCTGGACGGCCCCCTGCTGGACATACCCCTGATGATCGCCGAGAAGGCCCGGTACCTTCCGCACCGGGTGGCCCACGTGCTGCGCATCACCTCCAGAAGCATCCAGGCGGATAACTTTCCCTCCGAGCTGCGGCGCTACTACGCCTGCACGCTCATCGTCTTCACCGGGTTCCACACCTTCTTCGTGGCGTTCCCGGTTTTCCTCAAGCAGTATGTCGGGCTGTACAGCTGGGAGGTCTTCCTGATATACGTGGCGGCCAGCCTGGCATCCGCGCTGACCTATTCCTCGGCGGGCCGCTGGGCGACGGTGGTAGGTAGCAAGAAGGTCTACGCCGCCTCGGTCACGGGCCGCATCATACTGTTCCCCCTGGCGTTCACTATCACCCTGTTCTCCCTTGGACGGTGGGAGACGGTGGCGGCGTTCTGCGTCCTTCATGGCCTGATCGGATTCTGCTGGGCCAACATATCGGTGGCCGGCAACCACATGGTGGCCAAGATATCGCTCCCGGGATTCAGGGCGGAGTCGACCGGCATGTACACCTCCATGCAGGGAATGGCCATCATAACCGGGGCCATCGTAGGCGGCTTCGTGGGCCAGTACATGGGGTATCAGGCCCTGTTCGTCCTGTCATCGCTCTTCATGGTTGTCGGACTGGTTCTGCTTTCGAAGATCGATACGGAAATGGAGATGCTGGAGGACGAACCGGTCAGCGACCTGTGATCAGAGTCTGTTGGGCAGGTTCCTCCCGTACGCGAAGGCCATGTCCTTCTCCCCTTCCATTAGGACCTTGCCCGCCGTCAGACTGAAATATGTCTGGTCAAGCAGCTCGATCCCGCTGTCGCTCATGGCCGCGGCGATCTTTTCCACCGATCCCGGGGAAGCGTTGGCCACCCGGGTCTCGAACGCAATGCCCTTAAGTCCGCCCTTACCGGCCGCGCCCTTGATGACCTTGGCCGCCTTCCTCCCCGCCAGGAAGCCGTTGGGGCTGCCAACTACCAGGACCTCTGCGCCCTGGAGGTCCACCGAGGTGACCGTCCCCGCCGGCTTGCACTCCGCGGCAATGCCCATATGCTTCATTCCAGAGCAAATCGCTTCTGCGACCTTGTCGGCGTCTCCATTCGCAGAGTCGTAGACTACCAATGCCTTCATCCTATACCTCCTCCTAAATAATTCCAAAGGAGATATTGGTCTGTCGGAGTATATCATTTTCTATGGTGGATGTATCGTTCGAACCTTGCATCCATGTTTGTCCAGTACTGATGGATGCTAAGTGCGTTCGTTCCATCCATACGGGAACGTCAACCTTTCCCCAGCACGCTGACCTTAACTTGGTGCGCGTAGTTGAGATGCTTCGCCAGGCTGTATGAGAGATCGTCGAACGCATGGCCGAACACCGCGGTGCCGCACAGAGGGCATCGAACCGACTGCATCACATCCTCTCCCGGATGCACCGCCTCCTCTGGGTGATGGCCCTCCCTGATCCTTCTCTCGTCATAGGGAAGGTCGGCCAGACTGCCGCTCTCCGACCTCTTGCAGGCGGTCCCCTCAGTACCGCCCCTAAGGTCGCACAGGCCGGTGAAGCCGTGGCGGGACGCGAAATGTTCCTGCAGGTTGAGACTGAGATCGTTCTCCCCCTCCCCTTCCAGCTCATCGTTGCATATCGGGCAGATCAACATCATGCAGACCGTCCAACATCTTGGAGCCGGTGGCATAAATACGCGACGACCCCACGGGGCAGAGGGATGCCGGCTACGCCTAGCTGAGCGCCTCCTGGACGATCTTGGACATGTCCTCGATGTTATATGCCGAACCGCAGTAGGAGCAGAACTTCAGCCCAGAAACGCTGGAGTTCTTGTCGATGGTGATGTCCGCCCCACAGTTCTGACACCTATAGGGAACGGCCAGGCCGCGCGTCCCGATCTGTTCGATGAGCTGGTTCATGTCCACGGTGACGTGCTTTACCGTCTGGACGCGGGCCTTCTCCCGGACCTTGCCGGCGAGGGACCATAGCTTGTGGCTCTCGTATATCTTCGCCGCGCTCTCGAAGTTGCCGGCATTCTCAAGGTTCATGGCACCCACCAGTTCGGCCACCACCGTGCGGCCCGGCTCCGCGCCGCCGTTGGCCAGCCGCCAGTCCTGGACGATCGGACGGAGTGCCGCATCACTGTCGATCATGGCCTTCAGTTCGGCGGCCCACTTCGCCTTCCCTGCTTCCTCTGCCAGATGGGCCTGGTGATTTTCCTCCTTGACCGTTTCCTGGCAGGGCGCGCATAACAGGGCCCCGTTGCTCTGGTATTTCTTCTTCTCAGCGTTGATGGTCTGGAACGCCGCCAGGTTGAAGAGAACGAGTACGACGAGCGCCGACAGGACGCTATTGGGATTGATGAATGCGAGCTCCGGCAGCATCGGGTCGGATATCTGGTCGACCGCCACGATGAACGCTAGGCCAAGGACCCCACCGCAGAACAGCGTGACGATCGCCCGTATGCCGCTCACGATACGGATCTTGTTGAACGGCACTCCGCATCTTTGACAACGATACGTGTTCGAAGCCACCTGTGGAGGTAATCTACGGGACGATAAAAAGGCTTCTGGGCCGTCGATTGTCTTCGATCTTAAGGAGACCAGCGGAGGCGATGATGCCGAAAAAATGAGAGGTTAAGAGAAGTGCAGGGGAAGGGATTTGAACCCCCGAACCACTAAGGATAAGACCCTGAATCTTACGCCGTTGGCCAAGCTTGGCTACCCCTGCTTGAGTATCTCGTCTCAATACGCTTCAGGTACAAATACCTTGCTCAAGCCGAGGTTGGCTGATCAACTCCGAACGCCACATCTCGTTCCGCGTCCAGAGCTTGTTCTCTTGGGTTCGAGAGGTCGCGCCGGCGAGACCTCACCGCCCATGGTCCGCTTGACGACAGGGGGCAGGAACGCGATCATGCGCTTCCGGCACCGTACTTCGAGGTGCCCCGCTTGATCCGATGCCTCGATGTTCGAACGTATCATGAGCGCTGTGGGCCAACGGCCGCTCGACGATCAGCCGCGAACGAGCAGCTGAATTCCTCGACCCACGTACCGCTCGTCGTTCGCATGCCATTGCTTTGCACTCGGCCCTCTGAACCAGCGTCGTCTGGCATGTTTTATCACCGAGCCAACATGCCCTCGCACGTCAGAAGATCTTGCCAGACGTTCATTCTCCCATCGATCCAACAGGCTTAAGCGCTGGGCTTTTGGATGGGGGCCGTCATTGACCGAGATCATGTTATTTTGAAATGTATAAAAATATATGTTATTAAATGAGGGGGGTTTGCACATCACCGGAACGCAACAATGGTCGCCTTCAGACTCTTCTCCATCTTCTGGAGCTCCCTGACCTGGTCCTCGGTGAGATCGGCGTACTCGGTCGGCTTGTAGGCGATGAGAACAACTCCCAGCTCCTTTTCCAGTTCCTTGACCTTGTTGAGCCCCGATACGGATAGCTGCGCCGTTTGTGGGTAGACCATATAATCACCCGCTTGATCGTTGGCCATCTCGTGTATTTATAAATTTACAGATTGGAGAATATATCCAACGATCATGCATGCTGGCATGATCCTTTCACCACGCAGATGTGGTCAATGATCGATCTGGCCTTTTCAACCGATTGCTGCGTCACAGCATGCCCTTCAAGGGCCTTTGACCGCATGGTCACTATGCTAAAAGTGCCCTCGCCGGCCGGTCTTGCTGGTAATTCAGAACACATTAATAACTTACAGTGGTTGAACGTTGCTGGGCAGAGAGAACATGGAACGGGAACGCTCGGTGGCAGAGGGCATGAAGCATGGATCGGAAGGAGAGGCAGAACGCTCTCTCGATGATCCAGCCCTCTACATCAATCGGGAGATCTCATGGCTCAAGTTCAACCACCGGGTGCTGGAGGAGGCCATGGGAGACCATCCTCTGCTGGAGCAGGTCAAGTTCCTGGCCATTTGCGGCTCCAACCTCGACGAGTTCTACATGGCCAGGGTGCCAGGCCTGTACCGCCAGGCGGAGAACGGGGCGCTGGAGCCATCGCCTGACGGCATGGATCCCCAGGCGCTGCTGGACCTCATCAAGGCAGAGGTAGACCGTCTCAATACCGAGTATGCCGTGGTATGGAAGGAGCGCATGCTTCCGGCCCTGGCGCGGTCGGGCGTCCACATCCACAGCATGGAGGAGCTTTCGTACAAGGAGAGGGCCGGGCTGAGAGAGTATTTCGAGCGGGACCTCTTTCCCATACTCACGCCCATGGCCATCGATGCCGGCCATCCGTTCCCCTTCCTGTCTGGACTGGCCATCAACATCGCCGCCACGGTCCGGGACGAGTCGGGCCATGAGCGCCTGGCCCGCATCAAGGTGCCGTCGGGGCTGTTCCCTCGCTTCGTGAGCGTGGACGGGGAGCGGGCCGCCAGCGGGCAGGAGGTCCGCATGGTCCCGATGGAGGACCTGGTCATGGCCAACCTGGACATGCTGTTCACAGGCATGGAGGTGGTGTCCGCCTATCCGTTCCGGGTCACCAGGGACGCCGAGATAGAGATCGAGCTGGACGATGCCTCGGACCTGCTCACGGCGGTGGAGGAGGGCGTGGAATCGAGGCGCATCGGAGAGCCAACGCGGCTGGAGGTGTCGGCGGAGATGCCCGATCGCATGGTCTCCTTCCTGGCCTCGAAGCTTCACCTACCGATGGACCTGGTATACCGGACCTCCGCCCCCTTGGGCCTGGCCGACCTATGGCAGCTTCATGACCTCAGAAGGCCGGACCTGCTCGATACGCCCTTCCTTCCTCATGTCCCCCGGGAGCTTGGCAACGAGGCCTCCATCCTGGACAATGTGTGCCGTCGGGATATCGTGCTGTATCATCCCTATGACTCGTTCCAGCCGGTGGCGGCCATGATCAAGCAGGCCGCGGTGGACCCCGATGTGCTGGCCATAAAGATCACGCTGTACCGCGTGGACCGCCAGTCGACCATCGTGGAAGCCCTGATGGAGGCCCGTCGGCACGGCAAGGCGGTGGCGGCGGTGCTGGAGCTCAAGGCGAAGTTCGACGAGACCAACAACATCCTGTGGGCAAGGCAGATGGAGCGGGCCGGCATTCACGTGACTTACGGGATGGTGGACATCAAGGTGCATGCCAAGATGTGCCTCATCGTGCGAAGGGGGCGGGGCGGTCTGGTCCGCATCTGCCACCTTTCGTCCGGCAACTACAACTGTCAGACCGCCAGGACATACGGGGACATGGGGTACATCACCTGCGACAAGGACATCGCGGCCGATGTCTCCGACCTTTTCAACGCCCTCACCGGGTACAGCCACCGGGAGATCTACAGGAGGCTGTTGGTCTCCCCCCACGGCATCCGCCAGGGAATGATGGAGCGGATCGAGAGAGAGATCGAGAAGCACCGCAGGGATGGCAACGGCTACATGGCATTCAAACTGAACGCGCTGGTGGACAAGGGCATCATCGAGGCCCTCTACCGCGCCTCCATGGCCGGGGTCAGGATAGACCTGAACGTCCGGGGCCTGTGCTGCCTCCGCCCCGGCATCAAGGGCGTGAGCGATAATATCACCGTCATGTCCATAGTGGGCCGGTTCCTGGAGCACGCCCGCATCTACTACTTCCGCAACGGCGGGGACGAGGAGATGCTGCTTGGCTCGTCGGACATGATGCCTCGCAACCTCAACCGGAGGGTGGAGGTCCTGTTCCCGGTGCGGGACGGCCGCATCAGGAAGGCCATCAAGGAGAACATCCTGGACGTGCATCTGCGGGACAATGTCAAGGCCAAGCGCCTACTGCCCGACGGGACGTACGAAAGGGTCCTCCCCAGAGAAGGCGAGAAGCCGCTGAACTCCCAGGCCTGGCTGCTCGAGCATAGGGGGATATGGCATGACTAGAGGCGAGGACGGCCTGCTGCTGCTGGGCGCCTCATCGCTGCTCAAGAACGTGCAGGACCTGAAGGCAGAGCGGGAGGGCGTCCGCGAGGGGGCGGACCCCGAGGCCGTGCACCAGTCAAGGGTGGCATCCCGCCGGCTGCGGGCTGGCATGACCATCTTTCCCGAATGCCTTCCCGACAGGGAGGGCAGGAAGTGGATGAAGGAGATCAGGAGCGTCACCCGGGCCCTGGGGGAGGCCCGGGACCTCGACGTCCAGATCGAGTTCCTCCAGGAGTTCGATAAGAGCGCCGGCGTTGCCGCCCTGCCGGGCCTGGACACCATCGTGCGCCTTAAGAAGAAGGCTAGGGAGGAGGTTCAGCCGTCAGTGGTCAGTTGGCTGGAGGACCTCGAGGAGAAAGGGATGCTCCAGGAGATGGAACTATACCTCTCGGGCGAGGTAAAGCGGCTGGAAGGCACCGATATAAGGGGCGAGGCGGCCCATGCCTCCGGGCTGGAACACATCGCCGCCCGCATCCGCGAGCTACTGGAGATGGAGGGCTGCGTTCCCCGCCGCGAGGCCATCGAGGAGCATCATGACATGCGCATCGCCGCCAAGCGGCTTCGGTACTCGGCGGAGGCGTTCCGGCCGCTGTTCGACGATAGGCTGAAGCAAGAGATCGCCACCCTGAAAGGATTGCAGGACATGCTGGGAGAGATGCACGACTGCGACGTGTGGATGGCCGAGGAGGCGGCGCTGTCGAACGCGCTTTCGTCAGTGCAGGATGCGCCGGCGGGCCTGTCCGCCCTCATTGAGGACAGGCGGGGGCGCAGGAGCCGCTGCTACGAGGCCTTCGTCGAACGGTGGGCGGAGCTTCGGAGCTCGGGCTTCTTCGAGGGGCTGGAGGCGAGGTTCGGCGACCTTCCCGGCGCCCGGGAAGGCGTCCGGGAGGCGCGACTGAAGGAGCTGGCCATGCTGGCCGGGGAGATGGACGTCGATCCGGCCCATTCCCGGAAGGTGACGGAGCTGGCCCTGGCGCTGTTCACGGAACTGGAGAGCGTCCATGGATTGAGCGGAGAGGACCGTTTCATCCTGGAGGCCGCCGGCATGCTCCACGACATCGGATGGGTCGAGGGGCAGGAGGGCCACAACAGGACATCCCATCGCCTTATCATGGAGGGCGATCGTCTCCCCCTGCTCGATGGCGAGAGGCAGCTAGTCGCGGCCGTGGCCCGCTACCACCGCGGGCGCCTGCCCCGCGATGACGATAAGGAGATCAGGGGGCTGTCCGGCCGGCAGCGGGACAGGGTATCGAGGCTGGCCGCGCTGCTGAGGATCGCCGACGGCCTGGACCGTGACCATGAGGGAACGGTGAAAGGGATCACCGCCTCGGTGGAGGGTCGTACGGTGACGATCGAGGCGAATGGGCGCTCGGACCTCGGGGCCGCGGCCGCCCTCAAGAAGGCGAACCTGTTCCAAGAGGTCTTCGGCCTGAAGGTGGCGGTACGGTGAGCGATGCCGCCCCTCGCGCCGGCCACGTGGTCTCGTTCATTGATATCGGCACCAACTCCGTCCGGATGATAGTGGTCCGTCTTAACCCCAACCTCTCGTACACAGTGCTCAGCCAGGAGAAGGAGATGGTGCGACTGGGCGCCGGCGGCTTTGACGACATGTTCCTCCACCGGGACGCCATCGATCGCACCGTCCTGGTGTGCAGGAAGTTCGTGGAGCTCTCCCGCTACTACGGAGCAGATGAGATCATCGCCGTGGCGACATCGGCCGCGCGGGAGGCTAGGAACCAGAACGTGTTGGTTGAGAGGCTCAGGGAGGATACGGGCGTCGAACTGGGCATAATCTCCGGCATCGAGGAGGCGAGGCTGGTGTTCCTGGGAGTGGCCTCCGGGCTGGAGCTCGCTGACCGCACCGCCCTCATGATCGACATCGGGGGAGGCAGCACCGAGCTGGCCCTGGGGACCGGCCGGGGGCACGAGTACCTTGACAGCCTCAAGCTGGGCGCCATTCGCATGACCGACCTCTTCATCCCGCGCGGCCACCAGGGCGCGGTGAGCGAGAAGACCTACGCGGCCATGAAGAAGCATGTGCGGGGCTACATGTCCCAGGCTGCCAGGTGCATTCGGAAGAGCCGCGCCGATGTGGCGATCGGCTCCTCCGGCACCATAGTGAACCTGTCGGAGATGGCCGTCCGCTCCCTCGGCGGCCGGCCGGGGACGCTACGGCTGTCCCACCTCAGAAAACTGGCCTCGACAATAAGGTCGTCCACGCTGAGGGAGAGGCGGATGCTGCCCGGGATCAACCCGGAGAGGGCGGACATCATCATCGGCGGGGCGGCCGTGCTGGAGGCCATCATGGAGGAGCTGCGCATCGACGAGGTCCTGGTCAGCGAGCGGGGCGTCCGGGAGGGGCTTCTGGTCGACTATCTCGCCCGCATCGAGGGCTCTCCCCACGCCCAGGGCAAGAGCGTCCGGGAGACAAGCATACTGCAGCTGGGCCGCTCGTGCGATGTTGACGAGGGCCACGCCGCCACCGTGGAGCGTCTGTCGCTGTCGCTGTTCGATTCGGCCCGTTCGGCCGGGCTGCACGAACTCGGGGACAAAGAGCGGGAGCTCCTGCGATATGCCGCCTACCTCCATGATGTGGGGGACTTCATCTCGTTCACCAATCATCACTTCCACTCCTACTACATCATCCGGAACGCCGACCTCCTGGGGTTCGACCAGAGGGAGGTGGCCGTCATGGCCGCCCTGGCCCGCTATCACCGCAAGAAGGCGCCCCGCCGCAAGGACCCGGAGCTGGTCGGACTGGATCAGAAGACCTATGAGGCCATAGCGACCATGTCGGCCTTCGTGCGGCTGGCCGAGAGCCTCGACCGCTCCCACGGCGGCGTGGTGGAGAAGGTATCGCTGAGAAGGACCGACGGGAAGGTGGTGCTGGAGATTGTCTCCGATGGCGACCCTTCGCTGGAGGTCTGGGGCCTGGAAGGGGCGGAGAAGGCGTTCCGCAGGGTCTTCGGTCTCGATCTCACGGTGAAGCTGAGGGGGAAGAGCTAACGGTTATCTTCTCCGGAGGTCATTGTTGCCCCGTGGACGAGCCGCTGCAGGAATACCGCTCCAAGAGGGACCTCTCCCAGACGCCCGAGCCGGACGATGATGGAAGCAGCCCGCCTCCTTTCTTCGTGGTGCAGGAGCATCACGCCTCGAGGTTCCACCACGACCTCCGCCTGCTCATGGACGGAACGCTGAAGAGCTGGGCGGTGCCCAAAGGAGTGCCGGAGACGCCCAAGGTCAAGCGGCTGGCGGTGCGGACGGAGGACCATCCCATATCGTACGGCTCATTCGAGGGGACGATCCCAGAGGGCCAGTACGGCGCGGGCACGGTCGCCATATTCGACCGCGGCGATCTCGAGGTGAAAGAAAGGGAGGAGGACAAGATCGTCTTCGAGATCAGGGGGGCCAGGCTGAACGGCACCTACGCTTTGATAAGGTTCAAGGACCGGGAAAAGAGCGATAACTGGCTACTGATGCGCACCAAGTGATCGCCCCATGGAATGAAGTTAAAAGGAAATAAGGTGAGGCGAACGCGCCTCATTAACGCCACGGGGACATATGGAGCAGGAAGGAAGGGCTCAACCCTTCTTCATGATCTTCATCCAGCCGCCGCTCTCGAACACGCCGAGGCCCCTCTGCTTGAGGGTCTTCTCGAACTCGTCCCACTGGATGATCTCGAGACGGTCGTTGGATCCCTTGGTGAACTGGATTCCATTCGTTCCCTTTACCCTGCCGGGCTTCAGACCCTTCTTTTTAGCGATCTCTTTTGCCTTGTCCACGCTAATCTGTTCCATGACCATGGATTTCCCTCCTGTGCTCTTTGGGGCGATGTTGGCCATGCGACCCAGATAGTAATGGCTAGCACCCATATATAATATTTATCTAATAATGCTTGGTGTCCAGTCCCTCCCGAACGACCTTTTTCGAAAGCTTTCTACTGAAATCGGGCAGAGGCAGCCTCCGACGGCGCTCCGTGCCCCTTTCATACGAGGTCAGAAATCCACCGAGGAAGATTTAATCAGGAACGTGCATCCTTCCGGAACGGGGATTGAGATCCATGCGACTGTTCGGTTCATCTGGCATCAGGGGGATCATCGGAGAGGGTTTCACTATCGAACTGGCCGAGAGCATAGGGGGGGCTGTGGGGAGCATGCACGGCCGCATCGTGCTTGGCCGGGACACCAGGACCTCAGGGCCCATGGTATCGCAGGCATTGGTATGCGGCGCCACCGCCGCAGGGGCGGAGGTCCACGACGCCGGGATGGTGTCCACCCCCACCCTGGCAAGGGCGGCCTCGAAGTTCGGATGCGGCATCATGGTAACCGCATCCCACAACCCTGCCCAGTATAACGGCGTAAAGCTGTGGAACCCCGACGGCTCGGCCTTCGACACCAGGCAGATGGAGGCTGTGGAGGAGCGCATAGACTCGCCTTTGCCGGCCAAGGGTTGGCGGGACGTGGGCCGCTCCTTCGCGATGGAAGGGGCGGAGCGCGACCACATCGATGCCATCCTGGACGGCGTGGACCCCTCAGAGGCGTCGGTGGTGGTCGATTGTGGCTGCGGCGCCACCTTCCGCATCAGCCCATTGACGCTACGGGAGCTGGGATGTTCGGTACTGTCCCTCAACGCGCAGCCCGACGGCTTCTTCCCGGCGCGAACGCCTGAACCGACCGAGGAAGCTCTGGCCGATCTCAAGGCGGCCGTCCTTCGGCGGAAGGCCGACGTGGGCATCGCCCACGACGGCGACGGGGACCGCATGGTGGCCATCGACGACCGGGGACGATTCGTCAGCGGGGACCGCCTTATCGCCCTGTTCGCCTCGGCCATGAATGCCAGGGGCGTGGTCGCTCCCATGGACGCGTCCATGGTGCTCGACGATATGGTCGGCAGGGTGGAGAGATGCAAGGTCGGGGACGTGTACGTGGCCGAGGCGCTCAAGCGCACCGGCCTGGACTTCGGAGGGGAGCCGTCAGGCACGTACATCTTCCCGAGGCAGACCTACTGTCCGGACGGCGTCCTGGCCGGCGCCATGCTGGCCAGCATGGCGTCCGAGCAGAAGCTGTCCGAACGGCTGGACGCGCTGCCGTCCTTCCCCTCGTCCCGCGGCTCGCGGCCGTTCAGGGCGGAGCTGCGGGATGACCTGCTACGGCGGCTGGAGACCGAGATGAGCGGCCTGGATTGCGATCGCCTACTGACCCTGGACGGGTTCCGGGCGGAGTTCCCGGATGGATGGCTCCTCGTCCGCCTGTCCGGAACGGAGCCCAAGGTGCGCACCACGGCGGAGGCGAGGGACGAGGAGGAGCTGAGGAGGCTCAGCGCCATGGTCGACGATATCGTGGGGAGGTGCCTGGCATGAAGGCCCTGGTGCTGGCTGCGGGAGAGGGGACAAGGCTGCGGCCGTTGACGTCAAACATACCGAAGCCACTCCTGCTGGTGGCCGGCAGGCCGTTCCTGTCCCACGTGCTGGACGCCCTGTCGTCCCAGGGCATCAAGGACGTGACCATCCTGGTGGGCTGGAAGGCCAACAAGATCAAGGAGCACTATGGGGACGGCTCCTCCATGGGCATGAGCATCAGCTACCTGGAGCAGAAGGAGCGGATGGGCACCGCCCATGCCATCGGCATGGCAGACAGTATCATGGACGAGCCGTTCGTGTGCGTGAACGGCGACGTGGTGCTCTTCGAGCCTGACCTCAGGAGGGTGCTGGACCGATTCGCCGAGGACCGGTGCACGGTCATGGGCGCGGTGCGGGTCCCGGACCCTCACCGGTTCGGAGTGATCGAAGAACAGGATGGATTTCTGAAGGAGATCCACGAGAAACCCAAGACGCCTCCCACCAACCTCATCAACGCCGGCCTGTTCGTCTTCCTGCCTGGCATCTTCGAACGGATACGCGCCACCCCCTTGTCGCATCGCGGGGAGTACGAGATCACCGACACGCTGAACACGCTGGCCTCGCAGGACCGGGTGGCAGTACAGCCCATGGAGGAGGACTGGATCGACGTCGGGATGCCATGGGACCTCCTACGCGCCAACGAGCTGCTCATGGCCCGTCTGGAGCGCCGCATCGAAGGGACCGTGGAAGACGGCGCGACCCTCCTGGGACCAGTGGTGGTCGAACGGGGCGCCAGGGTGCGCTCCGGCTCATACATCGAAGGACCGGCGTACATCTCGTCCGGATGCGATGTCGGACCCAACTGCTACATACGCCCGTCCACCTGCCTGGGGCCGGGGGTCAGGGTGGGCGCCTCGGTGGAGGTCAAGAACTCCATCGTCATGTCCGGCTCCCACGTCCCGCACCACAACTATGTGGGCGACTCCCTCATAGGGGAGAGGTGCAATCTTGGAGCCGGCACCAAGATCGCCAACCTCCGCTTCGACGACCGCAACGTGAAGGTGGTGCACCAGGGGGAGCTCGTTGACTCGGGCCGCCGGAAGCTGGGGGTCATCATGGGCGACGATGTCAAGACGGGCATCAACGCCATGATCGACGCGGGTACGGTGATCTACGGCGGCTCGGTGATCGGTCCCGGGGCCAGCGCTCGCGGCAGCTTAGGTCCGGGCAGCAAGGTCCTCTAGACGACCTGCAGCTCCACCGGCCGGCCCTGGCGGTCGTAGCACCGCCAGGAGGACATGTCGTACGGCATGCAGGTGATGATGTGCGTGCTGCCGTAGCTGGAGAACAGATGGAGGTCGGCCTCCGACGGCTCGTTGTAGGGGCCGGGATGGGAGTGGACCGACCCCACGATGGAGAGGTCGATCGGGAGGTTGAAGGAGGGGAACGTCGCCGATCCCCCGCTGGAGATGCTTCCAGGCAGCAGCACCAGTTCATAGATGACGCCGTCCTCCGCCCTCATGGCCGCCACGAACTCCAGGGGATGCGTCTGGCGGGAGGCCTGGTTGATCATCTCCAGTACCTCCCGTTCGATCCCCCACACCTTGCGCCGGCTCATGGCATGCAGACCAGCTTCTCGCGCGTCTTCTTGTAGAACGCCCTCTCGAAACGTATGAAGCGGGCGCGCTGCTCGGACAGGCTGAACGAGATGCCCTCATCGCCATCCATGGGATTCTCCTGCTGCCCGTCGATGACGCACAGGCATGGCTTGGGCTTCACCATCTTTATGCTTATCCCGCTGCTGGCCGGGACCACCATGGGGCGGGCCCCGAACTTGAAGGGGGCCATGGGCGCGATGACGAAGGCGTCCACTCTAGGGTCGATGATGGGGGCGCCGACCGCCATGGCGTAGCAGGTGCTTCCGGTGGGCGTCGCCACGATTATGCCGTCGGCCCTCACGTCCATGGCCAGCTGGTCGTCCACGAACACGTTGAAGTGCCTTATCTTGGCCACATGCGCGGTGTGCACCACGGCCTCATTGGTGGCGTCTAGAAGCCTCTGCCCGCTCAGCACGGTCTTCAGCTTGATGCGCTCTTCCACGAAATAGCGCCCGTCCAGCAGGCGGCGGATGCCCGATTCGAGCTCGTCCTCGTTCACCTCGGCCAGGAAGCCGAGCACGCCGGCGTTGACGCCGAAGATGGGGGCCGAGGTCCTCTGCAGCGAGCGCAGGATGGTGCCGTCCCCGCCCACCGTCACCAGGACGTCGATGTCCATGTCCTCGATCGGCATCCCTTCCCGGCCGAAGATCCGGGCGATGCCCTTCTCCAGGACGACGTCCTCGCCCTCCAGCTCGTTGATGACCCTTCTGCCCACCCGTATGGCCTCGGGCACCTCGGAATTGGCGGTCACGCCGATCCTCATAGTAGCACCTCCTTCATCCTCACGTCGCCGTAGGCGAGGAAGTTGGAGCGCGCCGAGAGGTCCAGCGGCATGTCCAGCTTCTTCCCCTGCAGGTCGACCAGCTCGCCGCCCGCTTCCCTTAGGACGAGCGCGCTGGCGGCTATGTCCACCACCCGGATGGACTTCTCATAGAGATCGCAGTTCATGTAATGGGCGTCGAACTTGCCCTGGGCGACCATGCACATCTCCAGCGAGGCGCATCCCATGGCCCTCGTTCTCGCGGACCGCCTTACCACGTCCATGGTCTCCACGGCAGCGTGGTGGCCCATGTAGACCAGGACCTCGCACTTCCCGGGGTCGGCCTGCCGCACCTTGATGGGGCGGCCGTTGAAAGTAGCGCCGCGGCCTTTCTCCGCCACGAACAGGTCGTCGTTCACCAGATTGAGGACGACCCCCGTCTCGATGTCGTTGAGCGATGATCTTCCGACGGCCAGCGAAACGCTGTACATCGGGATGCCGAGGAGGCTGTTGTGAGTGCCGTCTATGGGGTCGATCACCAGCGTCCGGCCGCGCCCGCGGTCCAGCGCTCCGGCCTCCTCGCTCAGCACGTTGAGCGGGAGATCGTTCTCCTTCACGTATTCCAGTATGACGTTCTCGGCGAACCTGTCGATGTTAGAGGTGGGCGTCCCGTCCGCCCCGGTGCCGAGCACCAGTCCCCGGTCGAAGGACGGAGGGAGGTCCCGCACGGCGTCCCGGACCAGCCGCGAGATCGTTATCAGTGTCTCTCTCATCCCCCGACCAAATGTCGAGCACGCATAAATTAACATGCTCGACGAAACGATTTTAATATCCAGGCTCCCAAACGTGGAGTGGAGGCATGGGATGGCGGAAGAGTTCAAGCCGGTCCTGTCCCCGATCGTGAACATCGATCACGACCGGGAGAGGTACAAGATTCAGGTGGAGATGCCCGGGGTCAAGAAGGACGATATCGACCTGGAGGTGTCGGAGGCCAGCTTCTGCATTAGAGCCAGCAGGGAGGACGCCGAGATGGCGGGCTGCTATTTCCTGGCCCATCCGGTGGACATAGGCAGGGTCGATGCCGCCCTGGACGAGGGGTTCCTCTACATCAGCATACCGTTCAAGGTGCCCATACGGGGCAGGCGGGTGGAGATACGGGAGGGCCCGAGCGACATCGGGCAGGAGGACCCCCGCAGGATCGAGATGCGGGAGGGGTGGGGCTCCTACTGAGCAGGCTCAACCAGGCCACCGGGCGAAGGTGCGCAGCACCGTCCTGAGGCTGGCGGCCGAAGCGTACTCGTCGGCCAGACGGCCGGCGTCGCGCGGCGACATCCCCGTGACCGTAAGCTCGCGGTAAAACGTCCGCCTGGCCCTCTTGGCCTGCCGCTTCATGCGGAGGTATGAGCCGCTCAGACGCAGGGCCATGAAAGGAGCGAGGGCGGCCGCCTGAAGGACCGCCTCGCCGTGGGCGGACACGTTCAATCCTCCCTGGGCCCCTTGGCCCCCCGGGCGGCGCCCCCGATGACGTTGGCGATGTTGAAATTGCCCATGTACTCCTTGGTGAGGGCGAACGCCTCCTCGTTGCTCATGCCCCCTTCCTTGAGGGCCTTGTAGAAGTTGGCCACCGCCTTGCCGTACTCCTCTCCCTCCTTGGCCCCGTACAGCACCCTTGTGATGCTGTTCAGCAGCTCCGGGATGGTTTCCGACATCACCTGCATTATCTCCTTCAGCTTCTCCGGCTCTGGCATGTCGTTGCTCATCTCTTCACCTTCCTTTCCCCCGCGCTCTCGCGGCATGCATCATCTGTGTCGTCATCTTATTTAGGCAGACCGAGCACATCTGCCCACTTCCTGACCACTTCATCCGATACCCGAAAGCAGCTCGCCCGGCGCCCCTTCTCCTCGACGATCAGACCTTCCTTGGCCAGATCCTCAAGCCGTCCCCGGACGATGCGCCTCGATGAGGTGCCGGTGCGGGACCTCAGCTCTTCCTCCACCTGGGAGATGTTCAGACCAGGGCGGTCCATCAGGATCCGCACGATCTCCCGGGAGATGCGGTCCTTGAGCTGGGGCAGGATGACATCGATGGACACGGCCCCGTGCCGCTGATAGAGGTCCAGCAGGCGGAAGTACTTCTGGACGACGTCCTGGAAGCGATCGAGACGCTCCACCAGCTCAGCATAGGGCCGGACGATCTGCGAGAGGGCGGCCTCCAGCTCAGCGATGCGTTGGCTCAGCTCCTCTATCCGGCGGTCCTTGTCTCCCTGGTCCACATATGGAATGGAGCGCTCTCATGCGTGATAACATGATTGCCCCTGGGCGCTCCGCCGCCGTTAAATAAATGGCGGCCCTTCCATCGGCCATGAACGCTCCCGCCATCCAGCCGACCGAGTTCTCGGGCGTGTTCACCGACGGCGTTCGACTATACACTATGAACTCGGCCCCCGGGAGCGCGGTCTACGGCGAGAGGCTGGTGACCTTCGAGGGCCGCGAGTACCGTGAGTGGAGCGTCACCCGGAGCAAACTGGCGGCCTACCTGCACAACGGGGGGCGGCGCCTTCCCCTTGAACCCACCTCGTCGGTCCTGTACCTGGGCGCTGCCAGCGGCACCACCGCCAGCCACGTGGCCGACGTGGCGTGCCGCGGCACGGTGTACTGCATCGAGTTCTCCCCCCGCTCCTTCCGTGACCTGGTGGCCGTGTGCGAGCGAAGGCCCAACATGGTCCCATTGCTGGCCGATGCCACCCGTCCGCCGGAGTACGCGTTCGCCGTCGACTCCGTCGACCTGGTGTACCAGGACGTGGCCCAGAAGGGGCAGGCCGGCATCCTGGCCAAGAACATGAAGGCGTTCTCGGCCCCCCGCGGCATGCTGGTCGTGAAGTCCCGCAGCGAGGACGTGTCCCGGGAGCCTCGCGAGGTGTACGGCATGGTGAGGAAGCAACTGTCCGCCGACGGCCTGAAGGTGGTGGAGACCGTGCCCCTGGACCCCATGGAGAAGGACCACGCCATGATGGTGGTGGAGCGGGCATGAGGACGGCGTACTGCATCGCCTTCCGGGGCGACCGCTTCCTGATGGTGTACAACCCCAAGAGGGAGGGGTGGGAGATGCCGGGCGGCAAGGTCGAGGAGGGGGAGAGCTTCATCGAAGCGGCGAGGAGGGAGTTCCGCGAGGAGAGCGGGATGGATGTCACCATCGCCGTCGGCAAGGACACGGACGACGGCATGGTGTTCTGCGGAGAGGTAACCGGGACCGCAGGCCGGGGAGAGATGGAGGTCCGCTTCTTCGATGAACTGCCGGAGCGGCTGGCCTTCCCGCTCTGCGAGTACGCGCCCCTCATAGCATGGGCCCGGGAGGCCCTGCGGGAGCGCCTCGCTGCTCTGTAGAGATCGGCCCGCGTGACTACTGTTATATATCCGGACCGGAATTGGCTTTCATTCGCCACCCATAAACCTGTTACGATTCATATTGGAGGATTCACATGGCGCGTATGCATGCCAGGAGAAGGGGGAGGTCGGCGTCCCGCCGCCCCCTCATAACCGAGAACCCCGAGTGGGTATCGATGAGCAAGGATGAGATCGAGGAAGTAGTGGTGAAGATGGCCCGCGAGGGCGCCACTTCCGCCCGCATCGGCCTCGTGCTGAGGGACCAGCACGCCGTTCCAGATGTCAAGCTGGCCACCGGAAGCACGGTCAGCGGGATCGTCGCGGCGAACGACCTCAGGCCGGCCATCCCCGATGACCTGTCGGCATTGATGAGGAAGGCCATCGGCCTGCAGAACCACCTCAACGAGAACAAGAAGGACCTCGCCAACAAGAGGAACATGCAGATGGTGGAGTCCAAGATCCGCCGCCTTGTCAAGTACTACAAGCGCGAGGGATACCTTCCTGCTGACTGGCAGTATTCCATCAAGACCGCCGAGCTACTTCTCGAGTGATCTGAATGGAAGCAGGGGCACTGCTCCCTGACAAACTCCTTTCCCGCATTTCTATCGCGAAGGAGGAGCTGGAGCGCCACTCCGAGGTCCGCATCATCTCCCATTACGACGCTGACGGCATCTCCTCGGCCGGCGTGCTGTGCAACGCCATGCTGAGAGCTGGAAAGCGCTTCCACGCCACCATGACCAAGGGTCTGACGGACCAGCTGGTGCAGGAGGCGGCCGACGGCTGCGAGCTCATCATATTCTCGGACATGGGCTCGTCCCACCTGGACGCGATAGAGGCGACCGGGTGCCGGGCCATCGTGCTCGATCACCACGCGCCGCCGCGCGATTCCGAGAGGATCATACATATAAACCCTCACCTGGCGGACATCGACGGCATGACCTCGGCCTCGGCCTCGGCCATGTGCATGCTGTTCGCCGTCAACCTGGACGAGCGCAACTGGGACCTGTTGCATCTGGCATTCGCAGGAATAAGCGGCGACAGGCAGGCCGTTCGGGGGCTGAGCGGAATAAATCAATGGCTGTTCGAGCAGGGCACCGGACGCGGTGTTGTTGAAGCCGTCCCCGGCGCCCTATACCCGTCCGGCCGGCTGCTCGACGGACTGTATGCGTCCACCGACCCATACGTCAGGGGGGTGAGCGGAAGCCGCGAGGGCGCCAGAGCGCTGCTGGAGGAGGCGGGCATAAACGTCGACGCCTCGTCCCGCGACCTCGACGAGGCGCAGGGCAGGAAGCTGTCCAGCCTCATCGCCCTGCGGCTGGTGGAGCAGGGCGTTCCCGCGGCCACCATGGAGGAGGTCGTGCACGAGCGCTACTTCTTCCCCCAGGCGGGGATGGAGGCCGGGGAGCTGGCCTCGCTGCTAAACGCCTGCGGCCGGTCGAACAGCGAGGGCATGGGTCTGGCGCTGGCGCTTGGCGACCTTGAAGCGCTAGAGGGCGCCCGGAAGCTGCGCGCCGATTACGTGAACGAGGTCATGGCCGGCCTGGAGCGCATCGCCCGCGACAGCGTTACGGCGATGGAGAACATACAGTACTTCGTCAACGAGAACCTGGGGCTGTCGGGCATCCTGTGCGGGGTGACCATGCAGTATCTCGGCGATCGCGAAAAGCCGACCATCGCCCTGTCCGAGCATGACGAGGGAGTGAAGATCTCCTCCCGCGGTACGTTCCCGCTGCTTGAGCAGGGCATCGATCTGGCCGTGGCGATGCGGGAGAGCGCCGCCAAGGTCGGAGGCTTCGGAGGCGGCCATCGCATCGCCGCCGGGGCCACCGTGCCCAAGGGCCGGGAGGACGAGTTCCTCGCCGTGCTGGACGCGATGATCGGAGAACAGAAGAAGAAAGAGGCCTAGTTCAGCGCCACAGCACCTCGACCTCGTCGGTGCGGAAGCGCTGGTCCACCTTGGTCTCGGACACGTTCATGCGGACCCCTGCGCGGTGCATCACCAGGCCGGTCCAGGCGATCATGGCGCCGTTATCGACGCACAGCTTCGGCTCCGGCACGTGCATGCGGGCCCCGCGCTCCTCGGCCATGGTGCTCACCATCGCCCGGAGGCGCTTGTTCTGAACGACCCCCCCTCCCAGAAGCACCTCGTCCTTCTCGATGTGCGCCATCGCCCTCTCCGTTACCTCGGTCAGCATGGCGAAGCAGGTCTCCTGCACCGAGAAGCAGATGTCCTCCAGGCTCTCGCCCCTGGCATGGTGGGCCAGGGCGGCGGTCATGATGCCCGAGAAAGCGAGGTCCATGCCCTTCACCGAGTACGGCAGGTCCAGAAGCTTCCTCCCGCCCAGCGCCAGCTTCTCGATGGTGGGTCCGGCATAATAGCCGATGCCCAGCTCCCGCCCGAGCTTGTCTAGCATGTTGCCTATGCCAATGTCGAGCGTCTCGCCGAAGATGCGGTAGCGGCCGCCGTTGAACGATATGACCTGGGTGTTGCCTCCAGAGGCGTACAGCAGCACGGGATCGACCGCATCGGTCCTGGCCACCCCGATCTCGAGGTGAGATATGCAGTGGTTGACTCCCAGCAATGGCTTGCCGAGCGAGATGGCCAGGGCGCGGGCGGCCGTGGCCACCGTGCGCAGGCACGGACCCAGGCCGGGTCCGCGGGAGAAAGAAATGACATCGATGTCGGCCAGGTCCACGCCGGCTGCCTGGGTGGCCTTCACGATCAGCGGAACGACGACGTCGGAATGGTGGTTGGCCGCCTCCCGGGGATGTATGCCTCCCTTCTCCGGGCGGTACATGTCCAGCTCGTTGGCCAGGACGTTGGCGTCCCCGTCGACTATCCCCACGCCGCAGGTGTGGGCGGTGCCTTCTATGCCGAGCGCTATCATCCTCGTCGGTCCGGTGTTCAGGCCTTCCCGTTGGCCAGCTCGTTAAGCCTGGACATGATGGCGATGGCGCCCTCCACCACCTGCTCGTCCACGACCAGGATGGGCACGTTCTTGCCCAGTATCTCATAGTAGGCGGCCTCGGCAAGCCCCTCCGGAGTGGAGGTGTCGACATAGTCGATGTCCAGTCCCCCGGGCATGCGCTCCTTGACGTACTCGCACTTCTGGCAGTCCGGTTTGGTGAAAAGCAATATCTCTGGCATAGGAATCTGCTCGACATGAGGGGACTTGTTTTTATAAGTTTTCAGGCCACCCTCGATAAAGATGTCGAACGATGACGGTCGCCATCTGGTCGTGAGAGTTTTATGGAACCAACCCCATACCCGAAGCGAATGGGAGAACTGCTCAGGGCCATCTGTTCGGAATGCGGATTCGTCTCCGAGGACCTCTACACGGGGTTCGGGTTCAAGGGTGCGGGGGACCACTCCATGGAGCCGTCCATATGCCCGAAGTGCTTCTCCTTCAAGCTGAGGGACCGGAGGCATCCTCCCCAGATGTGCTACAGATGCAAGACGGAGGTGGTGTTCTACGGCGACCGGCAGTTCTCGGTGCTGTTCTTCCCCGATCCGCTGCACTCCGAAACGGTGGCCGAGGATTCCACCGATCAGCTGACCAAGGGCCGGCACGTATGTCCTGAATGTCTCAGGGCGGCCCTGGTCTTCGAGCGCCTGGGCCATTGGGACTGAGCCCGCTTGCTGGCGGTTCGCATCTTTTTATAGCTTGCGTTGGCAAACGAACAGCCATGAACCATGTGCTGAGGGACGATGTCATCCTCATCACCGGAGCCAGCAACGGCATCGGACGGGCGGCCGCCCTGCGCTTCGCCCGAGAGAGCAGCAAGGTCATCATAACCTATAATAAGGACGAGGAGGCGGCGTGGGAGACCGCCGAGCAATGTCAGAACGAGGGGGCCCGCGGCTCCATGGTGCTGCGCCTCGACGTTATGGACGATATCAGCATCCGGAAGGCCGTCGCCGACACCGTGGGAGAGATGGGCCGCATCGACGTTCTGGTCAACAATGCCGGGGTCATCGAGAGAAAGAGGGTGGAGGAGCAAACCTTCGAGGACATCGAGCGGCAGTTGCGGATCAACCTAGAGGGCGCCATCAAGATGACGCGCAGCAGCCTTCCCCACCTGCGCAACATGGTGATAAACGTCGCCAGCGTGACCGCCCTGCGCGGATATCCCACGTTGGGGGTGTACGCAGCATCGAAGGCCGGCCTCATCGCGTTCACTCGAACGCTGGCCAAGGAGATCGAGCCGCGGAAGGCATATAATGTCTTCCCGCAGGCCACGGCCACGCGGATGACCGGCTTCCATGGCGACCCGCCCGAGCTGGTGGCCGAGGCCATTGTCAACCTGGCCCGCGGGGACTACCTGGTACCGAACGGAGGGGACGTCAAGGTGGGCGACCTTCCGGCCATGAGGGGCTACTCCATGGCCGCCGTGACGAGGTGATCCGTGGCAGGCTCCAAGCTGACCGGTTTCGCTCTCCTCTCCGCCGGAGCGGCGTCCATCGTATTCTCGGTCCTCAACGCCGCGCCCGGGCAGTCCCCGGGAGTGCCGGGCGATGCCGTGCTCCGCCTTGCCTCGATCATTGGGCTTTCTCTCGCCGGGGCAGTGCTGCTGTCCCTGGGCATCGCTCTCCTGCTGTACACCGACGGCTCTAAGAGCGGACGCGACCCCGGCAGCGGCCGGTGATCCGACCGGGGGCGCGGCGATGATATAGCGTCGAAGAGGTCCATGAAGCAGCGTTCCGAAAAGGGGTGGAACGGCCTGGCAACGAACGAAAAGGATTTAGATAAGGACAGTATATGGACGAAAAACCACAATGGGCTCATGGTCTAGTGGCTATGACGTCTCCCTGACACGGAGGAGGTCGCCGGTTCGAATCCGGCTGAGCCCACTCTTCTCATCACCCAGACGAATATTGCTGAAAATCGATTGGAACGCCTTTCACGTCCTTGCTCATCGGAAGATAGTGATCTAGGCATCATCGACGTGAGCGAACATAGGCTCAGCTCGGGCGTGGGGGCAGTACCGCTCCATTGATGCATGCCCCATCCATTGCGATACCTGTTCCATCGGAGCGTCCGCCCAGACACGCGCAGGAACCACGGACGAAGTTGCGAGGAGCCTGAAATGCCCTCATGGCCGTCCCGTTCTAAGGTCGATGACGGCCATCTCTCCGGATCCGCCTCTACCGCCCTATCGGTTGACCGCCCTCCTGAACAGGGCGATGCTCGCCCCCAGGCTCACGACCCCGATGAGGGCGATCACGATGATGGCGTTGGCAATCGCTCCCCATTCGAAGCCGCGGATGATTAGGCCCTGGAACGCGTTGGCGATGTACGATATCGGGTTTAACGTGGCGACGTTCTGCACCCACATGGGCAGCAGCTCCTTGGGCATGACCGCAGTGGACAGGAACAGCAGGGGGAAGGTCGTCAGCAGGCCGACCGAGAGGGTGGTCTCGGTGCTCTTGGTCTGCAGGCCGACGAACAGAGAGATGCCAGACCAGGCGATGCCAAAGGCCATGGCCAGCAGAAGGATCAATGCCACTCCCGCAACCCCAGTGGCTATGTTCACCCCGACGATCAGGGCGAGGGCGATAATGATGCCGACCTGGATGACGATGCTGACGCCGTCGCTGAGCACCTTGCCCAGCAGGATGGAAGACTTGTGTATCGGCGCCACCTTCATCTTGTCCAAGTAGCCGCTGTCCAGGTCGTTGACCATCCCAATGCCGGACTGCAGCGCCGACGACGCGATAGTCTGGATGATGACCGCCGCGGTGAAGAAGGTTATATAGTCGCTGGTTCCGGTGATCTGCTCGAAGCCCGGTATGTTCCCTATGGCCGAGAACGCCTGGGTGAACAGCAGGAACCACACCAGCGGCTGGATGAGCGAGAAGAACAGGTATATGGGCTGCCTCCGCAGCTTGATGATCCAGCGGTAGAAGACCACCCCGATCTCGGACCCCCATTCCATCCTCATCGGATTCGCCTCCTGCGCATGCCCTTCTGCTCGCCGTTCGCCTCCTCATGAACCTTCAGTGTCTTGCCGGTCAGGCTGAGGAACACGTCGTCCAAAGTCGGTGTGGAGAGCGTCAGCCTCTCGACCTCGACTCCCCTGGCGTCCAGGACCCTCACCACCTGGGGCATGATCGATGAGCCGTTCTCGATGGTAAGCACCAGGCCGTTCTGGCAGACGTCATCAAGCTCACATTCTCGGATCTCCTTGATGCCAGGTACCGGGGCCAGCGCCTCCTTGGCCTGGGTGAGGGGCGTGGGGTCGCCCTCCCGGAAGCTAAGCGTGATCGTGTCCCCGCCCATCTTGGCCTTGAGGCTTTCTGGCACGCCCTCGGCGACGATCTTGCCCTGGTCAATGATGCACAGGCGGTCAGCCAGCTGGTCGGCCTCCTCCATGTACTGGGTGGTGAGGAAGATGGTGGTGCCCTGCCTGTTCAACCCTCGGATGTAGTCCCAAAGCTCCCTGCGGTTCTTGGGATCGAGCCCTGTGGTCGGCTCGTCCAGGAAGAGGATCCTGGGGTCGGACACCAGCGCGGTGGCCAGGTCCAGCCGCTTCCTCATCCCCCCGGAGAAGGTCGATAGCTTTCTGTCGCCCGCATCCACCAGGTTGACGGTCCTCAGCAGCTCCTCCACCTTTTGCTTCGATTTTTCTTTGGAGATGTGGTAGTACCGGCATTGGATGTAGAGGTTCTCCCTTGCGGTCAGATCGTTGTCGACACCGACCTCCTGGGACGCATATCCGATGATGCGCCTGACCTCCTCGGCCTGCGTCTCCAGGTCCAGGCCGTCGATGGCCGCGCTCCCGGAGTCTTTTCCGATCAATGTGGTCAGGATCTTGATGGCCGTGGACTTGCCAGCGCCGTTCGGTCCCAGGAAGCCGAAGATCTCCCCCCTTCGAACGCTGAATGAGACGTCGTCCACCGCCCTGATGTCCCCGTACGTTTTCATCAGTCCCTTAACCTCGATGATGTTGTCCATCGGACCACCCCCGATCATTAAGAACCAACGAAATAAGACCAATAGTCCCCTCATTTAACAGTTTTCAATCTTATGCTCTGTAGAAACCCAACATGAGCGAGCTCCTCCGCTGGCATGGCCGCGCTCGCTGCGAGAGCGAACGGTCGATGACAAACGCTTGATCATAGAGTCCATAGTCTCGACGAACGCCATACGATGGTATAACCGCTCGTCGAACGTCCCGAGCTGCTGGCTACGATGGATGCCCTGGTGTTCAACCGTGCGACTGCGTTCGGCGCACCGGTATCTGCGCCTCCGCTCCCATCTCGAGAACGATGTAACGACGAGCCGATACCAAATCGTAGCCCTTGTCGACAATGACCTTTGCTATCGCAGCGCCATGCTCGACGGCCTCCGCCAGCAGCGGTCTTTTTCAGCACATCTTCCAAGGTGCCATTAGCATCGTCTGCCATATGCGAAGCGCGAAGCATTTCGCCGCTATCAGACTGGGATGGGCATGTCAGAGTCAGGGTGGGCTGCAAAGGTCTTGTTATAGTACAAGTGCCCTGTCAAAATAAGAATTTCTGAAATTATAAATACCGTGGCTTCCGAGTCATTCACTCGCTCAAGGGGGCATTCAAATGGATGACATCGTTGATACAGCCATAAAGGCAGGAAAGTTCAACACACTAGTCGCGGCCGTCAAAGCAGCAAGTCTCGTGGACACGCTAAAAGATCCGGGCCCGTATACTGTGTTCGCTCCGACCGATGAGGCTTTCGCCAAGCTGCCAGAAGGCACTGTGGATAATCTATTAAAGGACGTTCCCAAGCTGAAGAACTTATTGCTCTACCATGTTGTCCCTGGAAAGCTGATGGCAGCAGATGTGACCAAAGAGAAGAGACTTAAGACCGTTCAGGGGGAAGAGCTGAAGATCGATGCTGCCCGATGGCATCTTCATAGGCATGTAAAGGTGAACGACGCGGACATTATTCAGCCTGATATTTTAGTGAGTAATGGAGTCTGCCACGCTATCGATAAGGTCCTCATGCCCAAGTAGCCGAGAATGAGCTCTTTACCACACTACATCTGAAATATCGCGCTCCAATTTGGATAATGAAATGAAAACGATTTCCGCAATTATTGGATGGGAATACACATGGATCAAGAGAAGCCCGATATGGGGCCATAGTCCTGAATTCGATCGATTTTGGGATCCTTGGAACAAAAATGAACAATTATCCTGCTCCCATCTAAGCCTGGGCATGCCGGATAGATCTCGCGATCGCCCCATCGTAGAGCCTCGAGCACGAGACGCATATGCTGTTTGAAAATGGCCAAGCGTATTCTAGCGCTTCCGAATACAATTCCCCCGCTCACATGACAGACACATGCAGCTGGTAATTCCCGCTATCCTGTCGCCACTCGGCCAGCACCTCGTCCCTCATTAAACGGGTGTAGGGGCCAGATATTTGCTTTTTACTGAACCGCCTGCCAATTCCCAAGAACATGTGTCCAGTACTATCTGAGTGAGTAAGGGTGTACCGCCTTGGCAGGGAAAATGATTCGCCTCAAAATCATCTGAATATGTGACGTGGAGGACATTTGGATTTAGCCCCCTCATATACTCTGTTGACACTGAACGCTCGTTAATTTAGCACTTTCCGCGATTGACCCATAATTAGTGGCTATGGATCCAATCATCTGACTTGGTTAAAGCGCGGCCTCGGCTGAGCCCACTCGTATTCTGTCCAGGCCCACATTGCAGAACCCTCATGACCGGGATTCATTTCACATTCTGGCTAGATAGTTGGCTGATCAAAATGGAATGGACCAACAGGCAGTGAGGCATTATCACGTCGGACGCTCCATCGACCTGTTAAGATGGGTATTGATCCATGTCAGGTATACAGGTAGCCAATAAGGAGCTGGGTAGAGCCTCTCGAAGCACTTCATGCGCACGTCCGACGAGGGCCTTATATCAGCCCTCATCGAAAGACCATGAGGTTCTTAGCCCGAGTGCTGCTATTATCGCCCGGGACGAGGTCAACCTGGTCCATCTTAAAGATCGACCATTGATGCCGGCAGACTGCCGATGCAACAGAAGCGGCGCGTGGCTGTCATCGAGTACGGACCGACTCAGCTGTTCAGATGTCCTCGATGACCCCCCCCTTGCCCCGCCTATCTCTCTGCCCCCATCCACCCTCGTATCTTGTTCGGCATGTCGAGCAGGCGGACCTCCTTGCTCTTCAGGAAGCCCAGTGCGCTGTCGATGACGCATATGAGGACTATCGCGACCATGATCATCACAACCACGGCACCCGGGACGATGTCCATTGTGCCTGCCGAGGCCCCCAAGACATCCTCTATGCGGATGAAGAGCCCTGAATTCCATAGAGTGCTATCGGTCAGCACGAGGAAGGCCATGACGGCTATCGCCAGGTTGAATAGCATGTTGGCAACTGCCAGCGGCACCGTCCACCTGCCGGCCACTATCTTGTAGACCGAGAGGCCGAACCCGATAACTGCCAGGGACACCATCGCCGGCAAGTAGGCTTCTAGCCGGGCGAGATCGAAGACCGGGATGACCTGCCAGCCCCCGTTGGTCTGCTCCCACCAGCCGAACAGCTCTGGCTTGAGCACGATGATGGAAACGAACGCGACAGTGAAGATAATGAAGATTACCTCCTCGGTACGATCGATCTTGCTCTTGGAGCTCTGGACCGCCGGCGGGAGGTCGTCCACCGACCATTCTTTCTTATTGAACCGCAAGCTCCCTTCGTCCACGCCCGCCCACTCCAGTATGGCGAAGACTAGCGTGACGCATACAAAGGAGTGCACGACGCCTTCGACAGCACCTCCGACGAAGGCTGCAATGTAGTCGAGATAACTTCCGCCGGAAGGTTCAAGCGCGACCCCAGCAAGGCCAAGAAAAGCCAGGATTATCGGGGCGATGCACAGTACGATCTTCAGCACGTCGACGTAGGAGTCGTACATGGCCGGCCCTATGAGGTACCTCTTCGACGGCCTGTATTCATTGGCCAGGGCTACTGGGCTCCCCATCTTCTCAAGGGCCGCGCGCACGTCCTTTTCCCTCGCATCGTCAGGGAGCATATCCTCTATATTGGCGCGTAGCTCCCTCGCAACGTCATCCCTCATACTCTCCGGTAGCCGTTCAGTGACGGCCTGGACGTAACGCTCAATCAGCTCCATCATCCTCTCCTCCTATCAGAACCTCGAGCTTCTTGGAGAGGTTCAGCCACTCCTTCTTCAACCGCTCGTACACATCCTTCCCTTCCTTGCTGAGTTCGTAATACTTCCTCGGACGGCTCCCCGAGGTGTCCCACTGACTGACAAGCAGGTTCTGCCTCTCCAGCCTGCGGAGCAGGGGGTACAGCGTACCAGGCTCGATCACAGCGTCCTTCTCCTCGAGCTTCTGGGCCAGGGAGTAGCCGTACTCCGGATGCTCCATCTGACTGAGGACCGACAGGACAAGGGTCCCGCGCCTGAGCTCGACCACCAGCGAATCGACCAGTTCTTCCGTGGACCCCGTCGTCATCACCTCATGCTCCATGTATACTGTGTGATATACAGTGTCGTACATACTACAATATTATAAGAATATTATGTTGGCACGACCGTGTCCGGTCAGCAACAGGCCATTGTGGAACAGAGGGATGAACCGTTCACGCTCGTTAGCGTTGTGCAGCGAGCTCGCCGCGGCCCAAACACCTGGTGAAGACCAGTTCCACCAGTTCAGGACGGCCCCTCGTGAACGCCTCCTTCGGCGCCGGGAGGACCCGGCCAATCGTCCAGGCCAGCGCCCTGGCGTTGCCCATCCCTCAGATGGCAACCTCGACCAGCGGCCGCCTGGGCCGCGGGGGTGTGACCGTGCCGTCGGGGTTCAGGACGCCCCGGTACTCCGAGATCTTGCGCCTTTTCTTGATCTGGGGGTCCCACTTCATGGTGACCCATTTCAGCTAGTGCACCTGACCTTTCTTCTCCATCGTCGGCCAGGTCGCCCTCCGCCTTGTGGAGGGTCAGTCATTCCTTCGCCACTGGTCCGGCTCACATCCCATGATAGTCTATATGGGGCATAACTGGATAACAATGTCGTTCGTGGACAGAGAACAGGGCTAGCCGCACGAAAGCTGAGCAATAGTAGTTTGAAACGGTCGGATTCTATAACCCTACTTTGCCGAGTTAGAGTTTCAGGAGAATCAATAAATTTAGGCATCATTATATATTCAAAATTACATTATATATTTGGAGAAATCGGAGAGTCCAAGCCAATTTGCTAAGTCGAACGAGTCCTAACTCGAACGATTGAGGTCAAATGCGTTGCGGCTCCATTCAATCGACATAGCCATGGCTATGAATAACCCACAGGAGGAATGAAATGACAAGATGTACGTTAGGAGCTAGTAGAGTATTGATAGCATCCCTAATCGCGATGCTATTGATAGCGCCAGTTATTGCAGAGAATGTATCGGCGACTACCTATTACTGGAGTCCCTTCAACAATTGCACAGTGAGGATATCGGAAGGCAGTAGTGGCAGTTATAACACCCAAGCATCACTTAAGGATGTCCCCACATTTAATACTGCGACCGGCGTAGCAACGATGAACATGCATCTAGAGGGGTATCTCGGCGCTACTGGTGAAATGTACTCCATGATTGATGTGAAGGGAAATACATTCACTGCAACGTCAACCAGTCACACAGTATGCTTTGTATGGTGGCTTGAGGCAAATGCAGTAATTAAAAGTATTGATGCGAAATCGTATGCTCAATTGCAGGTTTGGGGCCGCCTTTACAAAAGCGATGGTAGCCAGTTTGCGACAACTAAAATGGGCACCTGGACAGTAACATCGAATTCTAATGGCATGCCCCAGTACGGTTCACTTTCAACGTTCTATACATTACAGGTAACATATTCCGGTTTGACCGTTGGACAAACGTACACGCTGGATACTGTGTTGTATGGCGTCATTCACGTTAACATGGTGGCCGGGTATCCATATGGAAGCTTGAACGTAAACCTGGGTAGTGGTCATGAGACCGCTCTCTACTATGAGAGCGTTGATTGACGGCAACAAGGGGCTCGACGCCCCATTTTATTTTATAAATCCTAAACTCCCGGTTCTGTATTAACTAGGGCCCTGCTCGCTCTCGTCTGGATACA
>ENA-UOOM01000061-UOOM01000061.1-fermentation-metagenome-genome-assembly--contig:-NODE-61-length-130814-cov-6.955399_pt1 | contig 130814 bp, 115 predicted proteins | sample MGYA00245781_ERZ724031 | MGnify/ENA primary metagenome ERZ724031 (study PRJEB28704, sample SAMN03018317) | fermentation metagenome | biome: anthropogenic terrestrial biome; feature: soil...
TGCCTTCAGGACGCATGATAAATGGATCATTAAAAGCCGGCTTGTCAGGTCCGGTGGTCTTAATGAAGTCGGGAACATCCCAACCTGCCCAAGCGCCTGCTCCATCCCACCACACCAGGCGGTCGGTGTCGCCCGGCCAGGGGGTTACTCCATCAGGCTGTACTGAGCAACGGTTGTATATAATTCTTCGGTTGACTGGCCAAGCCCAACCCCAGTTGGGGAACAGTCCCAAGCCGCTGGGGTCTTCTTTCTTGCGCAGCTGCGGTTTGTAGATCATCTTGCCGTCTTTCCAGGTGGTACCGCCGCAGTAAATCCAGTTGCCGCAGGCTGTACTGCCATCATCCTTTAAGAGGGCAAAGCCTTCCACCGGCTTGCCGTCGGCGACGGTATAACCGCACAATTCATTGGCCACTTTCATAATATCGGGTTCTTCTTCGCCATGCTGACCATCGTAATCCCAGGTCATCTTGTTTATGGGTTCATCCTCAGGCCTGGTGCTGTCTGCATACAAGGCTTTGATCTTCTTGCCTAATTCATTGTAAATCCACAGGTCGGCTTTGGATTCTCCTACCGGATCAGCGCCTTTCCAGCGGAACTGCACCCAACGGCCGGTTTGGGCTGCGGTGCCCTCTTTTTCATATACAGCAGCCGCAGGAAGGAAAAATACCTCGGTAGCTATATCCTTGGGGGTTAAGCGGTGTACCTTTTCATTCTCTACCGCTCTCTCCCAGGCGGTATGACTCCAGAACTCGGCGCTCTCATTGAGCCACAGATCGATGGAAACCATCCATTTCAGTTTGGTCAATGCGGTCTGTTCTTTATTGGCGCTGGGACCGCCTACCACCGGATTGGATCCGTTGATAAAGAGACCGTCGATTTCGCCTTTATACATGGCTTCAAATAAGCCGATGTGCGAATAATTCTTGGTGTCCTGACGCTTGGGTATATAGTGATATGCAAAATCGTTGGCTTCGGTAGCGGCATCGCCATACCAGGCTTTCAAAGTACTGACGATCCACTTGGAGGTGTTGACTTTCCAACCGGAATACTTGACCCCGGCCGCGACCAGAGCCCGCAATTCAGTCAGATTGGTAAAAGGCAACTTGCCAACCCCGGGGGTTGTCTTGCGAATATAGGAAATCAAGTCTTTATAGGCAGCGCTTGCAGTAGGGGAATCAATGTAGCCGGGTAAAATGTGGAAAAGCAGAGCCATATCCGTGGCCCCCTGCACATTATTCTCCCCGCGCAGAGCATTTATTCCGCCGCCGGCTCTGCCCATATTGCCCAGTAGAAGCTGCACTATAGTGAAAGCCTTGACATTCTGGGATCCAACGGTATGCTGGGTGATGCCCATAGCATAGTTGATGCAGCCGGTTTGATCCGGAGCACTGGTAGAGCAATATAGTTTTAAGACTTCCTCATATTTTTTCTTGGGACTGCCGGTGATAGAGCAGACCGTATCGATATCGTAACGGGAATAGTGTTTCTTCATGAGCTGGAATACACAGCGCGGATCCTGCAAAGTCGGATCCTGCATGATGTTTCCGCCTTCATCGTATTTATAGTCCCAGGAACTTGTATCGTATGAACCCTTGGCGGTATCAAAACCGCTGAAGAGACCGTCCTGAAAATCGAAATCATCTCTGATCAGGAAGGCTGCATTGGTATAACTTAACACATAGTCCTTATGATAAAGCTCATTATCCAGGATGTACTTTACCATGCCCCCTAAAAAAGCGATGTCGGTACCCGAACGCATGGGGCAATAGATGTCAGCAATTGCTGAAGTACGAGTAAAGCGGGGATCCACATGAATGATCTTAGTCTGACGCTGGGGATCAAACCTGCCCTTCATAAGCCATTTCATTCCGATAGGATGATTCTCCGCCATGTTGCTGCCCATTATCAGGGCTACATTGGTGTTTTTGAGGTCGATCATGTGATTCGTCATGGCGCCTCGTCCAAATGCTGGTGACAAACCTGCCACCGTGGAGCTGTGTCAGATACGGGCCTGGGTTTCTAAAAATACCACACCCAGGGAACGCATCATTTTGGCTAAAAGATAGCACTCCTCATTATCCAAACCGGTTCCACCGATAGAGGCGATCTTCTCGGTACGGTTTACAATTATTTCAGTACCGTCAGCGATTTTTTCCTTATGAATAAAACTTGCGTCACGGGTCTCCTTGATCCGCTGGGCAATTTCATTCAACATCCAGTCCCATTCTTTTTCTTCCCACTTCTCACTACCGGGTGCCCTGTATAATGGCTTTTTAACCCTCTTAGGGTTGACTACCTGATGCCCGGTCTCCGGCTCATAGATCTCTCTAAGATTGAACATAGCAGAACCCTTTGAACAAGCACAACCTTCATTGATGGGATTGTCAGGGTCGCCTACTACGCTCAGCAGTCTGACGAACTTGCCTTCAGCATTCTTCTCGGCATATACGACCAGACCGCATCCAGAAGCACAATAGGGGCACACCGTCGGTGTTGGGGTTACGTTTTTGATCCTTAGTTCCTTAATAGCCGCAGCAGTGGCTTGCATATCAAAACCAAGATCCACAACCGCAAAGCTGGCTGCGGTTCCACCGGCTAATTTGAGGAACTGACGACGCGTAACCTTCATTCCATCCCCACTCTCCTTTCCCATATTTATTTTTATAAAACTCCCAACACATTATAGCATCCCGCCGGCAATATCGACACCCATAACCTTTAGCCGGGGTTTTATATATTAAGTCTGCCGGTTTGTAACAATGGCTATGGGTATTCAAATTACGGGATAAAAGACTCTTCCCTCCCTTCAAAGGCTATCGTTGCTGCATTAAAAAAAGCCCTAATACGCCTTCTTATTATTTCGACAGAGAATTTTAAAATCCTTGCCGGGCTCGAATGGGTATTGTAGTATAACTAAAATATATCATAAGTATAATCTAATGCAACTTATTAGCAGCTAAAACCTGGCCGGACAGTTCCAGATTATACCCTCCCATTTTTCGCAGCCTTTCTTGAAAATCAGGGCTTTGTAAAGCCTCCAATAACAATTCCGTCCAGGCTTCGGGGATAAGGTCGGTCAATATACACAAATCATACTGCTCCTCCGCCAGGGGGATAAAGTCCAGATCCATAACCCGGGCACTGGCCATGATGCCCAGTCCGCAATCGCAAGCATCGTTTTTCACCGCCGCGGCTACCGCCAAATGAGTGTATTCCTCCCGGGTGTATCCATTGATCCCTGCTGGGTCCACCCCATCCCGTTTGAGCAGATAATCCAACAGGATTCGAGTCCCGGCCCCTTTTTGTCGATTGATGAAGCGTATGCCGGGGTCTAGCAATTGTGCCAAACCGGTAATCCCCAAAGGATTGCCCTTCTTCACTATCAAGCCTTGCTGCCGCCTGGCTACATTGATCAAGCGCCAGTTCTTTCCGCTGAGATAACGCTGAACATAGCTGATATTGTAGTTGCCTTGCTCAGTATCCAATAAATGTATGCCGGCCATATGGGTCTCGCCGCGCATCAGGGCCATCAGACCGCCCATACTGCCTACATTGGTCGATAAAAGGCGGATCTCGTGCCGGCGGCGCAGGTAATCAATCAACAGGTCGATACACAGGTCATGACTTCCCATGCATACCAGCGAGCGCTCGATCTCATGCCTGGGGCGCATCAAAACTGCCTGGCTGTATTCCCCGACGTTGATACCTTCCTGGCCGCTGGAGATTTTGATGACCCCGTCAGCCCTGACCAGGTTGGAGGATATGCCCGCACCTCTGCTCAAAGGATAGGCCAGATAGCGATCCTGCAATTTGGCCAGATTTACATATACGAATTCGTCCACTCCCATGGGGGAGGCTATTTTCCTGGTCAGCTGGCACTGCATTTCCTCGGGTTCAGGTACAACCAGGCCTTGTCTTCTATATATTAGTGGTCTGGCAAACAGGGTAAAAACCAGCTGTGCGGAGACCGGGTAACCTGGAACCCCTATGACCGGTTTATTTTCGCCGATCAGTCCTAATATGGCGGGTTTGCCGGGTTTAATCGCCAGGCCATGATTGAGAACCCTCCCCAGGCTGGCTATAATAGCGGATGTATAGTCTTCTCTGCCTGCAGAGGAGCCTGAGCAGATAACCAGGAGGTCAGATTGCGGCTCCATTTCCCGAACTGCCTGCAGCAGTTTGTCCCAATCATCTTCAACGATGGAGTGGCGAATGGTCTTAGCTCCCCATCCCTGGCACAATGCTGCCAGCATATAGCTATTTGATTCCACGATCTTACCGGGTTCTAAATCAGGGGAAGCGGTTGGCACTAATTCAGTGCCGGTAGGAATGATCCCCACTACCGGCTGTTTGAAAACCGCCACTTTATCTACCGCAGCACTGATTAAGGCCGCGATTTCATAACTGCCCAGGGGATATGAGCTGGGTACGATCATATCTTGGGCTACCAGATCTTCGCCCACTGAGCGGATGTGCTGCCAGGGAACCGCGGCTTTGATTATTTCAGCCTCATTGCCGAAAAAGTTGACGTCTTCGATCATAATTACGGCATCATATGGCGGGGGTACATAATCACCGGTATCCACCATTAAATAACTGCTTTCAGCTATTCTCACCGGGGTGGTTTCACTGGCAGTATAGGTATCTTTTGCCCGCACCGCAATGCCGTCCATAGCGGAAGCCTGGTAATGCGGCGAAGAACGCTTTGACAGGACCGGCCGGGAGGTAACCCGTCCCAGGCAATGGCCTACATCCACCCATTCTTCACCGGTTTTAAAGAAACCGGCTTCATTTAAAGCCTGGTTGAAGCTTAACATGGCTTCCTGCAAAGGGGTATTCTTGATATATATATTTCTTTTCATGCTGTTATAGACTCCTGGTGTTTTCAATTATTGTATCGCACCGCATTAAAAAACAAAACCAGCCTCAAGGAAAATTGACGCTGGTAATTAATCGGAGGCGCAAAGCCGTCAGTCAATTTTATCTTACCGGGTGTTTAAGTATAATAACTATAAGGGCAGGATCATCTTCCGCCCCATTAACATGTCTGAGAGGATGTAAACATGGGCGAGTTTTTGCAGGTGGTAAGTTACGAAGAGGCTATCGTCAGGCTAAAGAGCAGGCTCAAGCGGCCCGGGGAAGAACAGTGCCCGCTGGGCCGATCCAGGGGGCGGATATTATCCCGGGCGATTGCCAGCCCTGAAGATATGCCGGGTTTTAATCGGTCGACAGTAGACGGCTATGCGGTAAATGCCCTCGATAGTTTTGGGGCCAGCGAATCCCTGCCGGCCTTTTTCCAATATATCGGCGCGGTTCCCATGGGGGCCGCTCCAGACTTTTCCATCAGCTCCGGCCAGTGCGCCTGGATCCCTACCGGGGGCATGCTCCCCGCCGGCAGTGATGCCGCTATAATGGTGGAGTACACCGAAAGGCTGGGTGACGACACCATACTGGTCTACCGCCCGGGCAGCCCCGGGGAGAATGTGATGCGAAAAGGGGAAGACATATCCCGCGATGCAGATCTATTTGCCGAAGGGCACCTCCTGCGCCCTCAGGATATCGGGCTTTTGGCTTCGCTGGGAATCAGCCGGGTACCGGTTATCAAGCCTTATCTGGTCGGCATCATCAGCAGCGGTGATGAAATGGTTCCCATTGAAATGCCGCCGAATCCCGGACAGGTTCGGGATGTTAATTCATACAGCCTGGCGGCGGCGGTTGAAGAGAGGGGACATCGGGCCCAAATCTATCCGCTGGTCAGGGACGATGCGGATCAGCTAAAAAGGATGGTGGCTCAATCACTTGAACAAAACGATATAACCCTGCTGTCCGGAGGCAGTTCTGTGGGAATCGCCGACCTGACCCTGGATGTCTTGTTGTCGTTTGAGGAAGCGCAGCTGCTTTTTCACGGATTGGCGGTGAAACCGGGAAAACCAACCATGGGAGTGAGTATTAAAGATAGACTGGTAATAGGTTTGCCAGGTCATCCGGTTTCAGCGTTGATGATGTTCAATGTATTGAGCCATCAACTCTTAGACAGCAGGAGAAATCTTCATGTCCATGCCAGGCTGACCCAGAATATCGCCTCACAGCCGGGGAGAGACGACTTCGTGCCGGTTTATCTCAGTGAAGGGGCAGGCCACTGGGAGGCCCGCCCCCTGTTGGGAAAATCGGGTTTAATGAGTATCCTGGCCCAGGCCAATGGCTTTATTCATATAAAGGCTGTCGACCAGGGATTAAAGGGTGGGGAGGTTTGCCGGGTTTATCCGTTTTAAGCCTCAAAGCCCCAGTTGATTCTGCCATGAGGCTGCTATTTGCTGCCGGCGGGTTTCAATCGCTGCAAAATCCATAGCCGGTACGTAATAATGTTCCAGTTCATCGTGCCATTTTTTGGCGGTCTGCAAGATTTGCACGGCATCGGTGATGCCCTGGTTGTAGCGGTGGACGGCAGCAAAGATCAGCTTGGCCCGGGCCGATACGCCTTCATTGTCCAGCAGCTGATCGAAATCAAGCTGGCGCTTGAGCTTCAGGCCTTTTAGTATTTCTTTATAAGGAAGCAATCCGGACCCTATATCGATCAATAAAGCATTGCTGGACGGTACCAGGATATAATCGATATCATGGGGATCCACAGGATTGTGAAAAACCTCGCCATATATCCCGCCCTGCTCCATCAGGTTTCTGGTATGGGCAAACAAATCCTGCACCCCTGCTCCTGGACTGCCTTTTACCGCGAAGATAGCGGTATGATTATCGATCAAGGTTTCCAATTTGGTTATCAGTCCGCCCGGGGTCAGAGCCCCGGCAAACAGATGCCTTAAGGGGCGGTATTCCGACACCGAACCAGCCAGGAAATCGGCAGTCAATGCCTGAAGATTACGGTTAAGGGATTTGCTTACACGGTTTTCACCGTAGTAATCCTTGAGTTCGTCATAGGCGATGCCACATTCTTTGAGGCGGCTGTAAGCCCGCATAAAACACCTGGAGATTTCCCGGGTCAACTGCACAATCTCTTGGCGATGGGGCTTTATCATGTCCTGATGCCAATAATCGCCCAGGTTAAGGATTTCGTCTACAGCGCCGGGGTAAACCGGATCTACCACATGCGGACTGGTGCCATCCAACAAGCAGAACTGCTGCTTGCCGATGACGATGCCGTCCAGAGAAGACGGGTCTGAGGAACATCCATGCTCCTCGACGTCCACGCCCAGCCGGGAGAAATGATCCCCGACTTTCTTCATGAAACTGGACTTTCCCACTCCGGGTCCGCCTTTGAGGATGATTTTTTGAGCAACCTCTGGCCCCACTATCTGGTCATAGAAAGAATAAAAGCCAAAACGGGTATTGCCGCCCGGGTAAACATATCGACGGATTGCCATATTTTGCACCCCCATTTCAACATTAACCGCACAGTCGTCATTAAATCTATATGGCTAAAAGCTAAAAATATGTGGTCATACTTCTTGAATACAGCATTCCCGGCTTTGCAGAAACGCCTTCAAGAATTTACTGCGGTGGATGTCGTCTTCATTTATAATTGATAAGAAATCCCGGCCAACCAGCAGCCGATTGTAATGAAGCGCATTTTTATCTTGCGATGGGAGAGGAAATATGGATCAGCCTTTATGGGTATTACGCCAATATGATATTGTACAAGCCCAAGCCATGGCGGAGCGACTGGGCATCAGCACAGCGGCTGCGATCCTGTTGCAGCAGCGTGGCTGCCGGAGTGAAGAACAATGCCGTTATTTTTTGTCACCCCGATTGGAAGATCTTACCCCCCCGCTGTCCATGAGCGGGATGGCAGCGGCCGTAGAGATCATTCAGCGAACTGTTGACGCTAAACGGCCTATTGTAATCTTTGGGGATTATGACGTTGATGGTGTCTGCAGCATCGTTATTTTACGGGAATGCCTGGAAAGGCTCGACGCTGAGGTCGATTATTATATACCCGACCGATTCCAGGAAGGCTACGGCCTTAATACCCAGGCCGTACAGCAACTGGCCCAGCGGGGATTTGGATTGCTGATAACAGTGGATTGCGGCATCAGGTCAGTGGAAGAAGTGGCTGCAGCCAGGCGTTCGGGTCTGCAGGTCATAGTCACCGATCACCATCTGCCGGGAGATATTCTGCCTGAGGCGGATGTGATTATCAATCCCCATTTGGATCAAATGGAGGACTGCAAAAATTTATGCGGGGCCGGGGTAGCTTACCAACTGGCCAGAGCCTTGGGATCAGTACCGGACAATGACTCCTGGCTGGATCTGGCTGCTCTGGCCACCCTCGCCGATATAGTCGATTTAAACGGCGATAACCGCATCCTGGTCAAGCATGGTCTGCAGCGCATGTCTGTTACCGACCGGCCGGGATTGAGGTGTCTGATGGAAACCGGCGGAATCAAACCTGGTGAGGAAATAAGCTCCTGGCAGATAGGTTTCATATTGGGCCCGCGGCTCAATGCGGCCGGCCGGCTCAGCCATGCCCGGCTCAGCGCGGAGCTGCTCTATACTCGAGACGAACAGCAAGCCCTTTATCTAGCCGAGGTTTTGAACCGGCTGAACGATGAGCGCAAGCAAACCGAGGAAATCATACTGCGCGAAGCCTCCCTGAGAATAGCTCATCAACCTCAAATTCTGCAGAACAATGTTTTGGTTTTGGACGGTAAACAGTGGCACCACGGGGTTCTGGGCATTGTGGCCTCCAGGCTTAGTGAAATACATCGGAAACCGGTAATTCTTATAAACTGGGATGACGACAGCGGGCGTGGTTCATGCCGCAGCATCGAGGGCTTTGACATTCATCGGGCTCTTCAAGCCTGTCAGAATCACCTCCTGCAATACGGGGGGCACCCTATGGCCGCCGGGCTTACCATCGATAAAAACCAGCTGACTTTTTTCATTGAGGCCCTGGAGCGCTGGAGTCAGGAATCGGGCCAGGCCGGCGCCAGGGAGGAACGCCACTTCATCGACCTTGAAATTGACCCGGCTCAGATAAACTGCGATTTATGGCATGAGATTCAGGCCCTGGAGCCTTTTGGCCCTGGCAATCCGGTTCCGGTTCTGGCGGTACGGGGAGTGGAATTGCAGCAGGCGGCTATGATCGGTGCGGAAGGTCAGCATTTCAGGGCGCGTATGCAGGGTTCTAATCTCAATGTGATTGCATTTAGGAAACCTCAATATGCTGATTTCAAGGCTGGTCAATATCGTGCCGATCTCACTTTTCAGCTTAATCGCAATGAATTTCGGGGCAGGACCAGCCTGCAGCTTAAGATCAGACAGATGAAACCCGCTTATCAGTGGGATATGAGCGCGGAGACTCCCTTGAGACCATGGCTTCGGGAAGCCCTGGGCCTTCTCGAACAGCAGCGGGCCGTCTTGCTTATAGCGCCTACTTATCGCGTATTGAATAAACTGCAACAAAGTCTGGAATTGTGGCTTTGCGAAGCGGCGCTGCATGGCCTGCACGGCCACTTGTCCGCAGCACAGCGGCAGGCCGGGGAGCAGGCTTTATTGTCCGGTGACCCGGGTTTATACTTGGTCAGCAGTGCCTATCATTATTATCTGCAGAAAAAACAGTCTGAGGCCCTAAACGCTCTTCACAGCATTGACGTGCTGAAGAGCCAGGCCGAAGGGGCGGCGGCCCGTGATCAGGACAATGGGGAAAACGGTCCCCTGACACTTAATAGCGGCATAAAAGCGTATACTGTAAAATCAGGTGAGATGCCGGATCGGGGGCGTTTCGCGGTTTATGTCAATCGCCTCAAGACGATACAGAACTTAAGAGCCGGGATCAATCCGCTGTTTTCGGAAGCCGGTCTGGGCGACATACAGCAGCGCCGCAGGGTCAGGCGTCAGTTTGTCCAGGCCAAGGAGGGGTTTTTACTTACCGACGGCAATGCCTGTGGTATGCCCATAGGCGAGATAGACGGGGTGTGGATGGCTGATTTGCCTTTCAGCACTGCGGAAATCGACCACATCTGGAATGAAATGGGAATAGGGACGTCCTGCCCGCTGGTCCTGCGCTTCAATCAAAGCCAGGTCGATGCCAACCAGATCTACCTGGGCCGCCTCTATCCCGATACGGAGCGGATAAGGTCTATGTTGCCGGCCCTGCGGTCTTTGGGGCATGGAGTGCTGCAGGGGGAGGTTTCCCAGTTCTGCCAGGTCTTATCAAGAATCACCGGCCGTCAGGTAAGCGCACTGGATTTGCAGTCCGTACTGCACGTACTTGATGATCTGGGCTTGTGCCAGTTTAAGAAAAAGGGTAGTATTATGGCAATAAAGTTTATGTTTCATGCCAAAAACAGCATTAATATGTCTGAATCCCCCTACTATCTGGAGGGCCTGGCTGAAAAAAAGGCATTTCACGACCTGGCTAACGAGCTTCAACAAATGCCGCTTTGGTGATGTTTATGGATCCACAATTGCAGCATATACTGGATAAGGTAAGCTCTTATGATCCGGATGCCAATCTGGCTCTCATAACCAAGGCATATCAATACGCCAGTAAAGCGCACGAAAATCAAAAGCGAATATCCGGCGACCCCTATATCAGCCATCCGGTTGAAGTAGCCTTAATCCTGGCGGACATCGAAATGGATGCTGCTTCGATATGCGCTGCCTTGCTTCATGATGTGGTAGAGGATACCATTGTAACCTATCAGGATGTGGTCAAGGAGTTTGGCGAAGAGATTGCCCTGCTGGTAGAAGGGGTAACCAAGCTCTCCCGGATAAATTTTAAGACCAAAGAAGACGCCCAGGCCGAAAACCTGCGTAAAATGTTTATCGCCATGGCTAAGGATATCCGGGTCATACTGATAAAACTGGCTGACCGCCTGCATAATATGCGCACCCTTAATTATCAAAGTGAAAGCAAGCAAAAGGAGATTGCCACCGAAACCCAGGAAATATTCGCTCCTTTGGCCCACCGGCTGGGCATTTTCAAATTTAAATGGGAACTTGAAGATCTGGCCTTTTCTTTCCTGGACAATCAAACCTACCGCGAAGTGGCCACACGTCTGAAATTTAAACGCAAACAGCGTGAAGAATATGTCAATGAATTGATCGAACAAATCCGCTCCGGCCTCGATCAGATCGGAATAAAGGCGGAAATCAAAGGGCGTCCCAAAAACATCTACAGCATTTACAAGAAGATGATCAAACAGGGCAAGGATATCGATGAGATCTACGACAAAATCGCCATCCGGGTAATCGTCGACGACATCCGGCAGTGCTATGGGGTTTTGGGGATTATCCACACCATGTGGAAGCCTATCCCGGGGCGCTTCAAAGACTATATCGCCACTCCCAAGGCCAATATGTACCAGTCTCTCCACACCACCTTGATAGGCAAAGGGGGAGAGCCTTTTGAGGTGCAGATCCGCACCTTGGAGATGCACCGCATCTCAGAATATGGCATCGCCGCCCACTGGCGCTATAAAGAGGGGGACAGCAACCGGGAGCGCAAACTCGATGAAAAACTGTCCTGGCTGCGCCAAATTCTGGAATGGCAGCAGGATATCAAAGATACCGATGAGTTCATGGAATCCCTCAAAATAGATCTGTTCGACGATACGGTTTTCGTATTCACTCCCAAAGGAGCGGTCATCGAGCTGCCCAAAGGTTCCTGCCCGGTGGATTTTGCCTACCGGGTTCATACCGAAGTAGGTCATCAATGCACCGGAGCGCGGGTCAACGGACGTATAGTACCCCTGGATTACACCTTGAACAACGGTGAAATTGTTGAAATAATCACTTCTAAAAGCTCCCCCGGACCATCCAAAGACTGGCTTAATTTCATTAAAACCTCCTCTGCCAAAAGCCGCATCAAAGCCTGGTTTAAGCGGGAAAAGCGTCAGGTCAACATCATGCGCGGCCACGAGATGCTGGAAAAGGACCTGAAAAAGAAACACCTCGATCCCCGCGAACTGCTCAAAGAAGAGAAATTGACGGATATTGCCAAGCGCTTCGGCTATACTACCGTTGACGATCTTTTAGCCGCGCTGGGGGACGGGGCTTTAACCGTCAATCAGGTTATCAATAAACAAAAAGAGCTTTATTTCCAAGATGCCAGCGTTGAGGATATTTTCAAATCCAACCTGAATCGCCCTTCATCCCATGCCGATAAAGAAACCAGGGCATTGCGCATCAAAGGTGTGGATGAGGTGGCCACACGCCTGGCTCGTTGCTGTAACCCCTTGCCTGGAGACCAGGTTTTGGGTTATATTACCAGAGGACGGGGAGTATCCGTACATCGTCAGGACTGTCCCAATATGCATAATTATATGCAAAGTGAACCGGACCGTATTATCGAGGTGGAGTGGGCGGACGACCGGGGCGTTTATGGGGTGGAACTGGAGGTTCGGGCCATGGACCGTCCGCGCCTTACCACCGATGTCATGATTGTTATCGCCGATACCAAAATCCATATAAACTCGGTTTATTCTCGGATTACCAAGAACAACCGGGTGATTATGAACTTTAAGCTGGAGATAAAAGATATGAGCCACTTACAGGCCGTGATCCAAAGGATTCAAAAGGTTAAAGACGTAATGGATGTGAAACGGGTATTGCCGGGCGAGTACAGGGGAGATTAGATGAGAGCGGTGGTACAGCGTACAGTATCCAGCCGGGTGATGGTTGAAGGCCAGGTTATAGGCGCCATCGGACTGGGATTGACAGTGTTGCTGGGTATTAAAAAAGGGGATACCTCGGAGGATGCTGACTACTTGATGGATAAAATCGTTAATCTACGGATTTTTCCCGACCAAGACGGCAAGATGAACCTCTCGCTACAAGATGTTGCCGGAGGGGTCTTGTTGATCAGTCAGTTCACCCTGTACGGGGATGCCCGCAAAGGGCGCAGACCAAGCTTTACCGAAGCCGGTCTGCCTGAACAAGCCCGGCCGCTGTTTGATTATTGTGTCGAAAACTTGCGCCTGAAGGGTTTAGAAGTTCAAACCGGGGAATTCGGGGCCGAAATGCAGGTAGATATATGTAACGACGGGCCCTGCACCATTTTGCTGGATAGCTTTAGAGCATTTTGATAAGGAGGAAGAACATTGATTCTCAAGCGCGTTGAAGTTAGTTCTATGGCAGTCAACTGTTATATTGTGGGCTGTGAGGAAACCAAAGAGGTGGCGGTAATCGATCCCGGCGGCAACGCCCGGGGTATCCTCAAAGTCTTGGAGGATAATGGTCTGAAAGCCATCTACATCATCAATACCCACGGGCATATCGACCATATTGGAGCCAATCGTGCCATTAAAGACGCCACCGGAGCCAGGGTTTTGATTCATCGCAATGACGCTAAGATGCTGACTAATGCAGTGTCCAATTTTTCCTTTATGATGGGTCAGCAGGTCACCAGCCCCCCGGCGGAGGATTTTATAGATGAAGGCGATATTATTAAAATCGGCACTACGGTAGAATTGGAAGTGATTCACACCCCGGGACACAGTCTGGGGGGAATCTGTTTGGCGACTGACAATATTATCTTTTCCGGTGATACCCTTTTCTATGGTTCCATCGGCCGCACCGATTTCCCGGGGGGATCATACCAGGATCTGATATCCAATATAAAGAACAAGCTGCTTTGTTACGATGACGATGTGGTGGTTTATCCCGGACACGGGCCGGCTACAACGATCGGTTTCGAGCGCAAGCGCAATCCTTTTCTGCGCGACTAGTCATTTGTCCAAAAATTAAAATATTTAAGGCTTGTCAATCTTTACAGACGGTCTGAAGTATGCTATCATCTCGTTATTAATATTGAAAATGCGATGAATAAGTAAAGTAGGTTTGTGAAGTCATGCAGAGAGAGGATGCCACCGGCTGCAAGCATCCTTATGAGGAAGCAAATTGAAGTTCACTTAGGAGCACCCGGCTGAAACATAAGCAAGTAGGTCGAGGCGGAACCCTTACCGTTAAAAGAGGGGGGATATCGGATTAAACCTGTATCCTGATCATCAGGCACCGAAACCATTGGGTGGTATTGCGTGTAAGCACCAGGCTTCTCGTCCCATAAGGATGTGAAGCCTTTGTTTTTTAAGGCCTGAAGGTTAGATCCCGTATCCTGATAGTAAAGCGGCCTTATGGCAAATTGGGTGGTACCGCGGGAAGTTCGCCTCTCGTCCCTTGTGGAGAGAGGCCTGTTTTATTTTCTGGAACGATTCGAAAGAGGGTGGATTGGGGTATGTCGGCACAGCTGCCAAACCTGGGGATGTTTACTCCTTCATAAATCACCGCTGACTTCAGACTGATTAAAAAGGAGATGATCAAATGCTCAATGCTGCACTGAAAAAAACCTCATCAATGCTGGTGGCCAGTCAGAACGGGCACAAAACCAGGGTAGTTGTAAAAAACATCTGTTTCGGAGGCGAAACAATACCTATAATAGCCGGCCCCTGTGCCATTGAAAATGAAGACACCTTGCGTGAAACCGCCTTCAAAGTGAGGGGGGCCGGTGCGGTTGTACTGCGGGGCGGCGCCTACAAGCCGCGCACCTCCCCATACAGCTTTCAGGGTCATGGCCGGGCCGGGCTGGAATGTCTGGCCAGGGTAGGCGAAGAGATGAATATGCCGGTAATCACCGAATTGATGGATGGAGAAGAGCTGGAAGCGGTCCTGGAATATGCAGATATCATCCAGATCGGGGCCCGCAATATGTATAACTACAGTTTGCTGCGCAAATTGGGAAAAACTGATAAACCGGTGGTCTTGAAACGGGGGCTTTCCGCCACCATTGAGGAATGGCTTATGGCGGCCGAGTATATTCTGGCTGAAGGCAATTCCCAGGTTATACTGTGCGAGCGGGGCATCCGCAGTGCGGAGACCTGGACCCGCAACACCCTGGATTTGAACGCGGTAGCACTGGTCAAACAACTATCCCATTTACCGGTGATGGTCGATCCCAGCCACGGCACCGGAGTGCGCAGCCTGGTGGCCCCTATGTCACTGGCTGCTGTAGCGGCCGGCGCCGATGGATTGATGATCGAAGTTCACCCCCGGCCGGAAAGCGCCCTGTCAGACGGAGAACAATCCCTGACCCCCAAAGGCTTCAGTCAGTTGATGCGTCAGCTGGAAGCCATGGCCCTGGCAATGGGAAGGAGGGTGCGCTGATGGCTTATGCGGTCTTAGGCCCCTGTGGCACTTTCAGTGAAGAGGCCGCCCGGAGGTATTGGGGGGCGGGGGTGGAACTGACAACTGTGGAGGATTTGGACATAATAGGCCGATTGCTGGCCGATCGCCAGGTTCAAGGCGCACTGGTGCCCTTGCACAATACCATAACCGGATGGGTAAACTCCACCCTCAAGCTTTTCAAAACACAGCGCCTGGCTATACAGGGACAGATTGATATACCGGTTGCACAGCATCTTATGGCCTGTAATCCCTATGACCTGCAGGACCTGGAGGTGGTTATCTCCCATCCCCTGGCCCTGGAGCAATGCCGGGACTTCATCGCCTTCAGGCTTAATGGGGTCAAACTGGAACACCTTTCCAGCACGGCCGGAGCCGCTCAGGTGCTGCGCTCGGAGCCGCGCCGGGCTGCCTCCATCGGAAGCGTTCAGGCGGCTCGGTTATATGGCCTGAAGATTATACAGCATAATATCAACCGCCCCGGAAATATCACCTGTTTCGTTCATATTGAGAGCCTTAGGAAAGCGCCGTTTTCCAACCGGAGCCAGGCCCGCCCCTCTGCCTTCCGGCCATGCCGGGACAGACGCTGAAAGCCGCCCCCGGGTTTGGTCTGCGGTTAAGATTCGGGTATTATTGTCTAATGAAGCAAAATGGGAGGGCGTAAATTGCGCATCATACTCAAACTGGAACCTAACAGCCTTTATGACAGTATCCATGAACTGGTTCGCATGGCTTATCCCGGCTGTGAGATCGTCTGCGGGGAAGGCGAGGGGGATTTGATGCTTGAGCTGCGCCTTGATATCGATGATAAGGCGGCCGTAATCGCGGCGCAGATTCACACTGCACAAGGCGCCCGGACCCGGCGGGAGAGATGCGCTATTGCGGCGGACATCGGGGCCGGACTCTTCAACTGGGCTAAGCAGCAGGTGCGGGCTTTTACCTATGACCTGCTCTGCGAGCTGACCGGGGAGAATATCAACCGCTACGGCATCCTGACCGGGATGAGGCCGGTTAAACTGGCGCACCGTCTTTTTGACCAGGGCCTCAACCCCCGGGAAATAGAAAAACGCCTGGGCTCAGACTACCGCCTGGATCCGGAGAAGGCCCATTTGCTGGTGGAGATCGCCAAGGCTAACCGGCCTTATCTGCTCGGGGCAGATGAGGCCGGCAAATGGGTCAGTATTTACCTGGGCATCCCTTATTGCCCCTCCCGCTGTTACTATTGTTCGTTTCCGGGGGCGGTCCTGACTAATTATGAAACCGAAATAATCCCTTTTCTTGAGGCGCTATTCCGTGAGATCAGGGCATTATCCGGCTATTTGAAAGAGCGGGGCTTAAAAGTTCAAACAGTGTACCTGGGCGGGGGCACCCCTACAGTGCTCTCCACTTACCATCTCGAGCGGCTTTTTGCCGAGCTCGTGGCTTGCGGCTATATAACAGCCCAAACGGCGGAGATCACTGTAGAGGCGGGCAGGCCGGATACCCTGGACCTTCACAAGCTTCGGGCTTTGAAGGCCAACGGGGTCAACCGCATCTGCATCAACCCTCAATCCATGAATGATAACACCCTGGCCGTTATCGGCAGGAATCATGATCAGAAAGGAGTGATTAAGTCCCTTGAATGGGTAAGGGAAGTCGGAATCGAAAAAATCAATATGGACGTAATCATAGGTCTTCCTGGGGAAGGCCTGACCGAAAACACGAACACAGCACAACAAATTCTCAGATTAGAACCAGACAACATCACGGTCCATACCCTGGCTTTAAAGAAGGGTTCTCTTATGGCTGAGAAGGAAAACGGGATTACCCCGCAGGAGAGAACCAGGCAGGTCGAAGCCGGGGTGGAACTATTCAGTGACTTGCTGCGCGGGGCTGGTTTTATACCCTATTACCTGTATAGGCAAAAATATATGAAAGCCAGTATGGAGAATCTGGGTTACGCCAGGCCTGGATCCTTCTGCCTTTACAATATTCAAATGATAGAGGAGAGGCAGACCATTATCGGGTTGGGCGGAGGGGCCGGCAGCAAATTCATTGATCTCAAGGCAGGCAGTCTGGAGTCGTTTTACAACCCCAAAAACCCCGCGGCATACTGCCAGACCGTGGAACAGCTAATCTCTCGTAAAGTTGACAAGCTTAGGGCATTAAATTAGAATTATCCATGACAATGACCATTATTCTACCCAATTTTGATAATTCTGGAGGATATTATGCCCATCAAAGCCCCTCGGGGCACATACGATACTCTGCCTCCGGTTTCCGGAAACTGGCAGGCCCTGGAAGACAGCCTCAAAGAGGTTGCCCGGCTGTATGGCTATCAGGAGATCCGCACCCCGCTTTTTGAACACACTGAACTTTTTGAGCGGGGAGTCGGGGAAGGAACCGATATCGTCAGCAAAGAGATGTATACCTTTTTTGATAAATCCGGGCGCAGTCTTACTCTCAGGCCGGAGATGACGGCCAGTTGCGCCCGCGCCTTGATAGAACACAGCGCACATGCGGGATTGCTGCCGGTAAAGTGGTTCTATTACGGGCCCATGTTTCGCTACGACCGCCCCCAAAGCGGCCGTTACCGGCAGTTTCACCAGTTTGGGGTTGAGGTCTTTGGCAGCGCCAGCCCGATGGTGGATGCCGAAGTCTTGATGATGGTGGTGCAGATGCTGCGAGCCATCGGCCTGACGGAATACCGGCTGCATATCAATTCGGTGGGCTGTCCGTCCTGCCGCGATAGCTATCGCCAGGCCCTGTTAGCCCATATTAAGCCGCTTTATGAGCAGCTTTGCCCGGATTGCCGGCAGCGCTACCAGCAGAACCCCTTGCGGGTTCTGGACTGCAAGAACGAGGGCTGCCGCCAGGCTATAATCGGACACCCGCGTTTACTGGATCACCTCTGTCCCGATTGTGCCGACCACTACCAGCGGGTTCAGGAGACCTTGACCCGGCACGGCATATGTTTCGAGCACGATGACCAGCTGGTGAGAGGCCTGGATTACTACACCAACACCGCTTTTGAGATCCATATCCCCGGCATAGGCGCACAGAGCGCCGTGGGGGGCGGAGGACGCTACAACGGGCTGGTAAAGGCCATCGAAGGCCCTGATCTTCCGGGAATCGGTTTTGCCCTGGGTATGGAGCGGCTGTTACTGGCTTTGCAACAAGATAAAGCGGGAGGCCGGGAAAAAAACAGCATTGAGGTATTTGTTGCGGTGATGGAGCCGCAGTACGAGGATGCCGCAATCTTGATCATGCAGCAGCTCAGGGCTGCCGGCATTGCTGCCGACAAAGATTACCTGGACCGCAAAGCCAAGGCGCAGATGAAATATGCCGATAAGACCGGCGCTCAGCTGGTGCTGTTTGTCGGCGAACAGGAAGTTAAAGAAGGCTTTGTAACCGTGCGCGACATGACTAACAAGGAACAGGCGGTCCTATCCAGGTCTGACCTGGTTCCCGGCATAAACAAACTTTTGCATCAGAATGAGGAGGCACAGGCACAATGAAACGAACCCATTATGCTACACAGATAGGGATTGCCCAGATAGGCCTTGAGGTTGTTCTCAATGGCTGGGTCAATACCCGCCGAGACCATGGAGGGTTGATCTTCATTGACCTGCGTGACCGTTCTGGCATTATTCAAGCCGTGTGCAACCCCGAGCTAGACCAGGCCGCTTTTGCGGTGGCGGAACAAGTCAGGGGAGAGCATGTGATAGCTGTCCGAGGTACTGTGCAGAGAAGACCGGCAGACACCGAAAACCCCAATCTGAAGACCGGAATGGTGGAAATTTCGGTAGCCCAACTGCAGGTATTCAACAAAGCCAAAACCCCGCCGTTTTATATTGAGAACAATATAGAGGTGGACGAGAACCTGCGCCTTAAATACCGTTATTTGGATCTGCGCCGCCCCGAGATGATGGATAACCTTATGCTCAGGCACCGTATTGTGAAAAGCATCCGTGACTTTTTGGACGACAGGGATTTTGTCGAGGTGGAGACCCCGGTCTTGACTTCGAGTACACCCGAGGGGGCTCGCGACTATCTGGTTCCCAGCCGGGTGCACCCGGGCCGCTTTTATGGACTGCCCCAGTCGCCGCAGATTTTTAAACAGATGCTGATGGTGGCCGGGCTGGATAAATATTTCCAAATTGCCCGCTGCTTCCGGGATGAGGACCTGCGTGCCGACCGGCAGCCTGAATTCACCCAGCTGGATATGGAGATGTCCTTCATCGATGAAGAAGATGTTTTCAGTCTGGTGGAGGAATTGATGACGGTGCTGTTCAAGCAGATAGACCGTCCTATTAAAACCCCATTTCCGCGTATCCGCTATGATGAAGCCATGGCCAGGTACGGCAGCGATGCCCCGGATCTGCGCTTCGGCCTGGAAATAGTAGACCTGACCGAAATTTTGAAGGATGCCCAGTTTAAGGTTTTTTCACAGGCGGTTCAAAACGGGGGCGTGGTTCGCGCTATAAATGCCCGTGGCTGTGCATCCTGGACCCGGCGCGAAATTGATGAAATGGGCAAAATGGCGGTAGACAACGGAGCCAAGGGGATGGCCTGGATCGCCTGCACCGAAAACGAGCTTAAATCTCCGATAACCAAATTCTTAAATCAGGCCGAAATCGATGGGATTATGTCCGCCCTGGACGCCAAAGCCGGAGACCTGCTTTTGTTTGGAGCCGACTCAGTAGCGGTGGTCAATCGGGTAATGGGCTTCCTGCGCCTGGAATTGGCCCGGCGCCTCAAGCTGGCCGAGCCTCAAGAATTGAATTTCACCTGGGTTTATGATTTCCCGCTGGTGGAATACGATGATGAGGAAGAGCGGTATGTGGCGGTGCATCATATGTTCACCTCACCCCGGCCCGAGGATATCGAACTCTTGGAGACAGAGCCCCTGAAGGTCAAAGCCCGGGCCTACGACCTGGTATTGAACGGAACTGAGATCGGGGGAGGCAGCATCCGGATTCACCGCCGTGACTGGCAGGAAATGATGTTTGCCAGAGTAGGGATGAGCATGGAAGAAGCCGGCGAGAAGTTCGGCTATATGCTGGAAGCCTTTGAATATGGCACCCCCCCCCATGGCGGGATCGCTTTCGGCATTGACCGCCTCCTGATGATCATGGCCGGGCGCCAGAGCATCAGGGATGTGATCGCTTTTCCCAAGACTCAAAGTGCCGCCTGCCCCTTGACCGGCGCGCCTTCCAGAGTGAGTTCCCGGCAGCTGCGTGAATTGGCGCTCAAAGTCAAGGAAAAATAAATCGCAAAATTTTGGTAAAGTTATGCCCGGGGGGATTCCTTGAAAGCCAGGCCCCAGATATGTTATAGTTTTGCTAACGAGAGATATGAGGAATCAATTATCCCTGCTGTGTTCGTGAGAACAGCCGTTCAGTTTTTGCCAACACCAAAAATTAGGGAGCTTGGTCTCCACATGTGGCTGTATGCCCGATTATGACGGGAAACATTAATCATGTGGGAGGGCACCCACCTGCGAAGCAGGTTTAAACAACGGTTGCCCACGGCTCGGTGGGGTTTTTATGTTCAGGTCAGGCTGGGTTTGTAACAGATACTCGGCGGCCTCCCGACTCCTCTCAGGAGACCGGGGCCACGGAGAAACTTACCTGACCCGGTTTACCCTTCGCCAGCACCTCGAAACCAGTCAGCAGGTATTTGCCCATCGACAATATGATTATGTCCCGGATGCCATTGATTCCCTTCCTGATAAACTTCATTTGATAAAAACCTGTATAAAGCAGGATATGCCCCGATCAACTTTATGGGTGCCGCCGACCGATTGATCCCCGTTTATTGACGGCAGCCGATTTCAGCCGGACTAGTGTCTGCCCCAGGGCCGCAAGCTTCGACGAGAGCTTCGCAAAGACATATTGTCAATGGTCTGGAAGTGGTCTTCTCCCGGGCAGCCCGCTTGTGAAGCAGGACCGGCATTATTGGGCAGTTGGTGACCGTAACGCCAGTGCCGGTTTATTGATGGCTCAACAAGCTGCTAACGGCTTGCTGGATCTGGCTTAAATTCCCCAACTTGAGAAACAAGACCTTATTCAGGAAGGACTGTATCCAGTGTCAGAATCTCACCCGGCCTCATTACTGACTATATATGATCAACTCTATAATACTTTTGGCCCGCGCTATTGGTGGCCCGCCGAAAGCAGGCTGGAGATCATCATCGGCGCCGTTCTTACTCAGGGGGTCTCGTGGAGAAATGTGGAAAAGGCCATAGGCAACCTGAAAAATACCGGCAACATGGACTTTAATGCCCTCCTGCAGATGAATGACGATGTTATGTCTGGGCTGCTACATCCCGCCGGCTATCATCGCCAGAAGACCCGCAAGCTGAAAACCCTTCTGGGTTGGATAGATAAGCGCTTTGAAGGAGACATCGATGCTATGTTTAATGGCCCTACCGCGGAATTGCGCCGGGAGCTTCTGAATCTGTGGGGCATCGGGCCGGAAACAGCTGATTCCATACTACTCTATGCCGGCGGGCACCCGGTTTTTGTGGTTGACGCCTATACACAGCGAATATTTTCCCGGATGGGATTGGTAGAGGAGGAGCTTGACTATCAAGCCCTGCAAAATTATTTTCAGGAAAACCTGCCCCCGCAGGCCGAACTGTACAATGAATACCATGCCCTCCTGGTGACGCTGGGAGCAAACTTCTGCAGGAAGCGAGGCCCTCGCTGCGGGGGCTGCCCGGTTGCATCCGGGTGCAGATATAATGAGCAGGAAAACAATACTAGGAGGTAGAATACATGATTTGGAATAAAGAAAAAGAATGTATGCCCCGGGAGGAGTTAGACAAGCTGCAATTGAGCAGGTTAAAAGAGACAGTTTTTCGGGCCTACAGCTTTGTTCCGGCCTATAGATCCAAGATGGATGCGGCAGGGGTTAAACCCCAGGATATCAACAATCTGGCAGACCTCAAGTATCTGCCCTTTCTCACCAAGCAGGATTTCCGTGACAATTATCCCTTCGGCTTGCTGGCTGTACCCATGCGTGATGTGGTGCGCATCCAGTCTTCTTCCGGCACCACCGGCAAGCCGACTGTAGCCGGTTATACCCGGGATGATATAGAAACCTGGGCGGAATTGATGGCCCGGGCCCTGACCGGCGCCGGAGCCAGCGCTGATTCGATCATTCAGATCACCTGGGGTTATGGACTGTTCACCGGCGGTTTGGGAGGCCATTATGGGGCCGAAAAAATAGGTGCGGCAGTACTGCCCGCTTCCGGGGGGAATACCCGGCGGCAGATCATGTTGATGCACGATTACGGCACGACCTTGCTGGGCTGCACCCCGTCGTATGCCCTGGTTATGTATGAAGAATTCATGGAGTCCGGCTTGGATCGTTCCCAGTTCAGATTCAAAACCGGCTTATTCGGAGCCGAACCCTGGTCGGAGAACATGCGCAAAGAGATCGAAAGCAAATGGGAGATCGACGCTTATGATGTCTATGGCATGACCGAACTCATCGGGCCGGGGGTAGCCTCGGAATGCGCCGGTAAAAACGGACTGCACCTGGCTGAAGACCATTTCCTGGCGGAGATAATAGATCCCGACAGCGGGGAGGTTCTACCCTATGGCAGCCACGGCGAACTGGTAATTACCTCATTGACCAAACAAGCACTGCCCCTGGTGCGCTACCGTACCCGGGACCTGACCAGGATAAACCGCGAGCCCTGCGAGTGCGGCCGCACCCACGCCCGCATCCAAAAAATACTGGGCCGTTCCGACGATATGCTGATTATTCGTGGAGTCAATGTATTTCCTTCCATGGTGGAGAGTATTCTATTACAGATACCTGGTATCGAGCCGCAGTACCAGCTGGTGGTGAATCGGGTCTCCAATCTGGACCGGCTCGAAGTACAGGTGGAAGTCTCGGAAGGGGTCTTCAGCGACGAAGTCAGAAAGCTGGAAGAGCTGGAGGCCAGAATCACCCGTGATTTAGACAGCGGCTTGGGCATCTCGGTCAGGGTGAGATTGGTAGAACCCAGATCCATTGAAAGAAGCGAAGGCAAGGCTAAGAGGATTATTGATAATAGGAAATTATAGGAGGGAGACAATATGGCCAAACAGATTTCGGTTTTTCTTGAAAACAAGGCGGGCAGACTATCCCATGTGACCCGGGTACTGGGGGATGCCCAGGTGAATATCCGAGCTTTGTCCATTGCGGATACTTCTGATTTCGGCATCCTGCGCCTGATTGTTAACGATCCTGAAAAGGCCTACCGGATCTTAAAGGAACAGGGTTTTACCGTAAGCCAAACTGAGGTCGTTGCGGTGCAGGTTCCGGATTCACCCGGCAGCCTGGCTACGGTTCTGGAACAGATGGCGGAAGAGAACCTCAACATCGAATACCTCTATGCCTTTTTAGGGACCAAAGATGACGACGCCCTGATCATCTTTAAAGTCGAGGATATACAACGGGCCAAAGCGGCTTTTGAGAAACAGGGCATCCGTTTCTTGGAAGAGAAGAAGCTATACGAACTATAGAGATAAGAACAGATAAAACAACCGACAACCGGGCTGGATGAAATAATACGGCCCGGTTGTAACATTTTTTACTATATCTCTTGCTGCCTAAGTCTTGTACTGCGGATTGCCTCAGTCAACCTTCTGTCAACCTTTATATCAAGCTCCTGCTCCAAACGCTTTTTAAAGCTGTAGTAAAGCCTGGCTGCCTTACTTTTTCCTCCCCGGGACATATATAGCTTAATCAGCTCCAGGCATACGTTTTCATTATATGGCTCCGCAGCTAACGCCTGTCTCAGAATTTCTTCGGCCTGCCGCCATTCTCCACGCTTAATATAGATTGCGCTCAGTTTCTGGCATGACTCCATAAAGATGGATTTGAACCTTTCCCGTTCATGGAATACCAGGTCTCCGTAATCACTGCCTTCCATCAAATCCCCTTTGTATATTAAGAGCATTTTTTCCAGAAGGTTGGCCTGTTTTTGTTCTATTTGAGGAGTATGGCCGGTAAGCCGGGAAGACTCGCCATAGAGGCGTAAAAATTCGTGTATATCGAGGTCCAATGCCTCATTCTTTTTTATTTGCAGGCCTTCCGGGGTTTCATAGATCAAGGCGTTGTTCCCCGCAACATCCGCGTCATATTTGGCAAGTGTTTTTCTAAGATGATACAGTGCGGTCCGCTGTGAAGCAAGGGCGGATCTGCTGTTGGCGCCGGGCCAGAAAATCTCTGCCAGAACCTCTTTTGATACGGTATTGCCGCTGCGCAGCAAAAGATATTCGAGAAAACCCTTGACCTTTTTGGTTTTCCATTCCGTGTCGGGAATTTTTATACCGTTTACCGAAATCTCCGGTTTTCCAAACAGAGATGCCTTGACAAAATAAACCTGCTCCGAACCAGCCTTATATGTAGAGACAAAATCGTCGCTAAAAGCGGTTATGCGGCTTTCATCTATGGTTTTTACCCTGACGCTCAAGTAGCTTACCGTCTTACTGTCGTAAAATTTGCTCAGCAGCGCTTCCGCATACTCGGTACAATAGCCGTAACGTATGCTTCGCAAGGCCATTTCAATGAAAGTGGGGAGATGCATGTCCCAGAACATGGAATACCTGTTGCCGGCCGCCAGCCCCATGGCCTGCTGCAGATAGCGGCGCCCCTGTTCCGTATCGCCCTTGGCATAATACAGTCTGGCTATGTGGAAGCAGGAGCCGCACAGCACCTGATATCCCTTTTTGGCCCTGGTGGATTTTATAGATGCAAGCAGGCTGCGTTCGGCCAGCTGAAAATCTCCGGCCTCCCTGGCAATCGCTCCCAGTATGGACAGTGCGCTTTCATAGATCATCATGCCGGGACGCGCCTTTCGGATGAGGGCAATATCCTTGCGGGCTTCCTCAAGATCCGGCCCGGGACCGCCGGGTTGTATGGCCCAAAGGCGCCGGAGCAATCTGCATGCTGCAGCCAGTGCATGGTTGCGTATGCGAAGAAAGAGGAAGACAGCGTGGTCGAGCATTTCAACAGCAGCTGCCCCATCAAAGGACAGGTATCGTTCAAAAGCAGCCAGACGCCTGCTGTGGGCCGACAGGTATTCATAATCGTATTTTTCGCCGATAGCAAGGATCTCAGCTATATGTGACGGCAGGCATTCCCTCTCGTTTTTCAGAGATAAAACGATGGAAAGAAAAAGCAGGATAAACCCCCTGGAAGGCTCAATATTCTTGAATTTATCCAATTTTAACGCTGTTTCCATGCAGCGCTCCGCCTGATCAAGCTTACCCAGGCAAAAATAAATGATGCAGGAAAGGATTAGATACAGCCAGCGACTGTCTTCAGGAAGAAGGGCATACAGGACCTTTTCGCTTTGTGCTTCCGCCAGGGAAAAGCGGTCTTCCCCGATGGACCGCACCATGTCAACGACGACCAGGGTGTTTCCGAGCTCCGCCGAAACATCGGGCCGCTGCCCGGGAAGGCCCGCTGCCATTTCGACCAGCCCCTTCATATCGTTGCTGCACATTAAAATGTAGATCAGAACACTGGCCCCGTCATAATAGGTCTGAAGATTGTTATCCAGCAATGACAAGCTTAGCACCTTTTTCAGGGTGTTTACCACTTCCGGCTGCTGGCTGTTGGGCATCAGCTGCGCTTTAAACAGCAGCAGGACCGGGTTGTCATTGATCATATCCTCCGGCAGCAGATCCAGCCACAGCTTCAATTGACCGGTCTCTCCGATCATGAACTTATTAAACCCCGCTTCTGTCACCATATCTACAGCGGAGGCGGAATTGCCGCATTTGGCCAGGTGCTCCGCGGCGCGGCCGTAGGTGCCTTGTCTCATGTAATATCTGGCGGCTTTCAGATGCAGCCCGCAAATCTGTTCGTCGGGACAGCGCTCTTTTAAAACGGACAACAGAAATTCCCGGAATAAAGCATGGAAACGGTAGACCACCGGGTCCCCGGGAATCCTCTGGATGAACATGCCGAACCCCATGCACTGACCCATAAGTGCGTTTATATCATCGATTTCCAGTATTTCCGAGGCTTCGGCCGCTGAAAAGTCCTGCAGCAGGGCCAGCCTTGCCAAAGCATCCCGCGTATCGCCTTCCACGGATTTGAGCACCTCCAGGGACATATACCGGAACAGGGCGTCTTCATGACCCAGCTTACCGGATTCGATTGATACCGCATCAAGGGCTTTGCTTTGGAAGGCCTGCCATAAGATTATGATGCCGGCTACCCAGCCTTCAGTATTTTCGGCAATGAGCTCGGTCAATTTCCTGTCCGGGACGGTTTGCCCCATCTTCAGCATGAAATCCTCTATTTCAGCAGCGCTGAAAGCCAGATCCTCAGTGCCCAGCTCTAGAATTCTTTTTTCCAGTTTTTGTTTTTCTGTAAAAACAGGCAGATGGGCCCGGTTTAGTATAAAAATCGCCCAGGATGGCGGAAGGTTATCGAGCATGTACCTGATCATGTCGCATATATCCCCGACCTGGGCCACGTTTTGAAAATCATCCAGGACAATATAGGTCCGGCTATTACCAGCCCGGTCATGGGCTGCCCACATTTCCCGGCAGATCGCGGCAATTACCTGATGCGGATGTGAGCGCAGATCTGCCTGATCCCCAAGGGTTTGCCGGGTTGCTGCAAACTCGGAGGGTTCCGGCGGGAATAGTGTCTCGGCCAGGTGGGCGATGAACACCGGCAGGTTTTTATCTGCAGCGTCCAGGCGATACCAGCATACCCTGAAAGGCCTGGCGGCCTGACGGTTAAAATATGAAACCGCCAGGGTGGTTTTCCCATAACCGGCAGGCGCGCTTACGGTAACCGCTGTGCAAGAATCCATATGGTTATGGATCTTTTCCAGCCGGTCTGTCAGCAGAAAGCCTCCGGACAGCTCGGGCATAATCAATTTGCTCTTTAAGACGGGAATAGTGTTCATGCCATCGACCTTCCGAGTACGTTTACAATAAAATATTAATTTATTTTACCATAATAAAGCCATTTAAAAATGGTCCTTTATTGCGGTTTTCCAGGGGTTCCGGCCCATAGGCGCCACTTTTTCCATTTTATATTTATTTGACGCCTGTACTGTAAAATCGAAAAGGAATTAAAATGGAGTTTTTATATCTTTTGCTTACAAGGGGGTCAGTCATGGCTGATTTAATAAAATAACGGGCTATATGGGCCGTTTGACTCGGACACCCATAAGAATAACGCGGCAACCATGAAACGATAAAGCGGTGGACAACTGCAGGATTAAAAGGGGGATGGTACAGGTTTAAAACACATCTGTGAAATATTTGATGAGAACCATCTCGAACCATTTTGTGATTTAGAGAGGAGTGAATTGTAACAATGTCTTTTAAAAGAAAATCCAAAACCTTATCCCTTTTATTGACCTTGGCCATGCTGCTCACGCTGTGGCCGGGAGTGGCGCTGGCGGACCCCGACATTACTCCGCCAGCGTTTGATGCTGACTCTCCGCGGGTGGGTACTCTGCTGGACGAGGGTTCGCGGGCAGTGAGTATTATCTTTGAAACAAAAGATAATGAGCAGGTGTATTACTATCTTGTGCTGCTGCCGGATGATGCTGACGAACCAGACAGCGAACAAGTTAAAAGTGGACAGGACGCAAGCGACAGCCCCGCCCTTTACTTTAAAACAAACGAAGGTGACTCTAAAACCTCCAACATCTCCATGAAGATCCGCGCTCCGCAGCACGACACGGATTACGATATCTATATAGTGCTGGGAGACGACGAAGGAAACCTGTCTGTACCGGCTAAGATAGAGGTAACAACGCCCGCCGCTGCCGATTTTTTCGTCGCAGGGTACCCAAAAACGGGAGCGGTACAGGCCCCGGCCAGCAAGAAAATGGAGGTACTGGTAACAATTCAGGTTCCGAATAATGGTTATGGTAGGGTACATTATGTTCTTGTGGAGCAAGGTGCAGACGCGCCGTCTATTGACCAGGTCATCGCTGGAAAGGACAGTGCCGGAAATAATGCGCTGGACAAGAATACGATAAACTGCCCCAACGACACCGAGAAAAACTTCTTTGTCATCGGGGATGCCGACGCGACCGATTATGATCTCTATCTGGTGGCGCAGGACACGTATCCGAGCGATGCTCCTTGTACCGAGGCAGTCAAGCTGGGGGTCACAACGCCTCCTGCCACAGCCACACCGCCCACAACCCCAACGATTACCGGTGCGGTTATGGATGCGCAAAATCGCTACATAACTGTAACCTTCAGTGAGGGTGTTTATGGAAATGCTGCCCACAATACCGGAATTGATAAGGATGACTTCGCCATTGCCTTTGTCCAAAATGCTGGTGGGGTAAGCGGTGCTTCAATTAATTCAGTTTATAAAGTAGGAACTGGTTTGTTGCCAACCGGCGGGGAAACTCAGTTTGATATTGGGCTGAAATTGGTCGATGGCCCTCCCAGTGGAACTGAAACCATTGCCATTAGCCCCATAGCTGATTCGATTTATAGTTCTAGCGGGGTCGCTGTACCCGAGACGGAGAGTACCGGAGTGATCTCTCTGAATAGTTTATCGCCCCAGAGCTTTGCCGAGGGCTATCCGGAAACTGGCGCGCCACAAGCGGCTGGGAGCAAGTCGGTACAAATACTGGTCAAGGTTGCCCTGGCGGGTGTATTAAATTATGTTGTGCTGCCCGACGGCGCTACAGCACCCACCGCCCAGCAGATAAAGGATCATGCCAATATTGACGGCCAACCGGTGATATCTTACGCGGGACAGTCAATTGGCGCTAACGTTGAATTACCCATTACACTAGACACAAACTTGGACCATGACACAGCTTATGACATCTATATGGTAGCTGAAGCGGGCAACAACAACTTCAGCGCGGTCAAAGTGCTTGATGTAAGAACCCCACCAGAGACAGGGACAGATACGCCGATTAACATCGCGGCCATCCCGGGCGTAACTGCGCCGGTGACAGGGGCGACTCCGGTTACGGAAATCACTGAGACCGCGCAGTATACGGGAACCGTTTCCTGGTCGCCCGCCCATAAGCCTTTTGATGCCGGCAGGCAATACACGGCGACCATCACCCTGACGCCGAAATCCGGCTATACCCTGACCGGCGTAGCTGCAAACTTCTTTACAGTAGCGGGCGCGGAGTCAACGACTTACGTCGCGGATTCAGATGTAGTCACGGCGGTGTTCCCGGCAACCGCAGCGGTACCGCTGGATAATTACGTCTGCCGCCGATCCTCAGTCCCTGAACAACAATATACGTTCTTGCAGAATGCCCTTTATGATGTGGAGGACGGCCAGACCATTACGCTTCTTGGTAATATCAACCACAGCGGCGGGATTGAGATCGAGGGAAAGAGCGTCCAATTCAATCTGAGCGGCCGCACCTTGAATGTCACCAATGCGTCAGGCCCGGGGTTTGTAGTAACGAATGGAGCCGTCACGCTTATGGGTGATTCCGGCTCTTTCAACGTCACCGGTAGCCGCTTTGGAGTGCAAGCGTATAACTCTAGCGTAACCGTAACCAGTGCCACGGCAACGAGCGATGAATCAGGAAGCGCCGGGGTCTGGGGAAATACAGGCTCTTCCATTACGGTAAGGGGCAATGTAACAGCCACTGGACTACTCGGCAAAGGAGCGTCAGCTATAAACGGCGGAACCATTGTCATAAAAGGCAATGCGGCAGGCAGCGCAGGTGCTGCTCATGCTTCCGGCACAGGAAGCAGTATTGTTGTTGAAGGTGACGCCACTGCCACTGGATCAGGTGGCGCTGGCGTTTGGGCAGATAGCGGAGCAACTGTTACTGTCAAGAATGTTACCAGCGGTATGAGCAGTGAAGGCGGCGCAAAGGCCCAGGCTGGCAGTACAATAACCATAAACGGCACGATCACGGCTCCTGCAGGATATTATATAAAGGTTGAAAATACAGACAAAACGGTCGATGAAAAAGATACCTCCAGTGACAAAAGCGGCTACTTACAGTATTCGGCTACGGCCACGCATACCAGCTTCGTTTGGGTCAAGGATGCTACGGCTCCGGCAGGGACCACTGGCAACCCGGTGTGGGCGAAAAAAGCCGCATTGCCGGCCAGCAGTCCCATAGAAGATATGAAATATCTTAACGGCGCATACTGGGCGGTGGGCTACAACAGCACCCTGCTGAAATCCACTGACGGTGAAACCTGGACCAAAGTGAATGTGGGCACTCAGTTTGACCGTTTGACGGGCATCACTTACGACGGAAGCGGAACCTATGTCCTGGTCAGCACGTCAGGCGATTACTCCGGCCGCATCTATACCTCGACTAACGGTACAGACTGGACGGAAAAGGCGGCGGTGCCACAGCAGCTGAGCGACGTAGCCTTTGGCGGCGGCAAATTTGTGGCCGTAGGCGGAGCAAGCAACGTCCTGATCTCCACCGACAACGGCGCGACCTGGCAAAGCAGGACACTGACCCAGGAGGCAGGCAAAAAGACCAAGCTGCTGTCCATCGCCTATTCGGCTATTAGCTCGAAATTCGTGGCGGTAGGAATGGGCTCCGACACCATCCAGCACAAAGGCGGCATCCTGACCTCCGCGGACGGGGAAACCTGGACGGGCACTTATTCCGATTCCACAAACACCATATGGGACGTTACCTACGGCGACGGAGGCTTTGTGGCCGTGGGCGGTAGAGAGAGCGGAGGCTACTTCCTCGCTATCTCTTCCTTTGGCGATAGTTGGACAAAGCCTGTCCCTTCACCTTCTTATGCGCAGCTTTTCTCGGTAGAATACGACGGAGCCCGGTTCGTTGCGGCAGGCCGCACCAATCCCGGCATGGCCGCCTTTACCACCACTTCGCTCAATGGTGTTAACTGGACAGATAAAATAGGCGGCGGGCTGCCCTACCTCGACGCAGCTGCTTCCAATGGCACACGCATTGCGGCTATGAGCGGTTATGGCAATATTTACTCCTCGGATGACCTGGGAACAAGCTGGACCTACCGGACCCTGGGAACGACCAAAACGCTCAATGACGTGGCCTATAACGGCACAAATCTCTATGTAGCAGTAGGTGCAGAAGGAACGATCCAAACCTCAGGGGACGGAATCAACTGGGCAATTCAAAACTCCGGGACTACCTATAATCTGAATAAGGTGGATTATCTGGGCGGCAAATTCATCGCCGTGGGCAAGAACGGAACCATACTCACCTCGTCTGATGGCACGACCTGGACAGTTCGAACCTCGGGGACGACTCTGGAACTCAAAGGAATCGCCTACAGCGGTGGAAAGTACGTCGTTGTAGGAGGGGACGACGACTGGGCTAAAGTCATATGTGTCTCCGATGACGCTGAGACGTGGAGCAACGTTGACGCCCCTGGCATTTCCGTATCCCTTAACACGGTAGCGTTTGGAGATGGGGTATTTATTACCTTGACAAAAAACGGCGCGGCATTTACTTCCTCTGATGGTGCAACTTGGAGCGGAGCCGAAAGCCTTGACAGCTCATCAAAATATCCCACCGACCTAATCTATGCCGGCGGTAAATTCGCGGCGGTGGGCGGCTCGGGGGAAATCTATTTATCTTCCGACAAGGGCGGCAAATGGTCGATTGTCAAGAGTGATTTTGGCCAGTACAACCGGGGTATTGCCTACGGCGGCGGCAATTTTATCGCGGTGGGTGATCTGGGCAATATCATCGCCTCGGCAGACGGCGGTGCAACTTGGTACCGCCAGCCCGCCGGCCTGGAACTAAACCCCCATTCGTCAGATAATAACATGTACACCGATCTAAAGGGCATCATGGCGGGAAACAACTGCTTTGTGGCGGTGGGCGCGGCCGGGTTGGTGCTCAAATCCAACATGACTGCCGTTTCAGATGATGCCGATGCCCATGACGTAGCCGTCGCCAAGTCGGCTCTGGACTTTAACAACATAAAGCACAATGCGGATAATAGTGCAGGAAGCATCACCCGGAGCATGCACCTGATGACGGCATTAAGCGCACCGACCGACGTGCCGAATGGCAGCGGAGCCCTGGATGTGGAAATCAGCTGGCAAAGCAGCAGACCGACCGTTATTTCAGGGAACGGCACCGTCAACCGGCCCGCCTTCGAACAAGGCGACCAGGTGGTTTACCTGACGGCGACGTTTACAAAGAATTCGGCCACAGCAACCAAAACATTCATCGTGCGGGTGCTGGCCAATGAAGCCGGCGGTCTTACGGATGCTCAACGCGTGGCGGCGGCCAAGGCTGCACTGGGAGACGGCTCGGTCACGGTGCCTGCCGGCTCCGATCAGGCAGCTAAAACAGCAGCCGTCCAAAGCTATGTGAACGGTCTGCTGGCAGCTGTCCCCGAGGCCGTAGGCGTGACCGCAATTGTCAGCTACAATAGCGGCACGGGCGAGTATGACGTCGCGCTTAGTAAAGGCGGCGCAAGCGACAGCAAGAGCCTTGACATAATGATAATCGAGTCAGCCGACCCGGACATCGCAATCGTGGCGAACGCACTGAATGCGGCAGAAAACGCGGCCTACAGCAATATGACCCAGGCAGCGGCCAGCAGCGAGGATGCGATCAAAGCGGTGTTAAGAAATACTGCTGTAACAGCGGTAAACAACGCCAACGTTAGCGTCACCGTCAACAAGGTCAGCTACGTTGTACCGCTGGCAGGCACCTCCACGAATCCCAGCGGCACAAATGGCAGTTACGCCTTTACTGTTACCGTAAGCAAGGGTGCGCAGAGCCAAACCACCACGCAGAAAACCATCACCATTACCGCGACAGCTTATACCAGCCCTAGCCCAAGCGGTGGCGGCAGCAGCGGGAGTACCCCGTCAGGCATTCTGGTGACCTCGGCCGGCAAGGACGCCACCGCTAGCGGAATCACCCTGTCATTCCCCGCCGGAGCAGTGGAAAGCGATGTCCGGGTGCAGGTAAAAGAAGCCGGCCTGAGCTCCGGGATGACCCTGCCCGCCGACAGCCAGCTCATCAGTCAGATAGTGGATATAATAAAAGATAAGTCCGGCAACTTCGCAGAACCGGTTACCGTTACCATGTCCTTCAACAAGTCAAAAATCGATCCCGCCCAATACGACATAACCATCTGCTATTTTGACGAAGAGACCGGCCAGTGGGTGGAACTGGACAATATCAGAGTGGATCTGGATACCTCCACAGTATCCGGCGAAGTACACCACTTCACCAAATTCGCAGTTATTGCCACCCTCAAAAAAGAGCAGCCCCCGGTGCCTCCAGCGCTGCCTGACGACATTGCCGGTCATTGGGCCAAGGATAGCATTGCCCAATTAATCAATGCCGGGGTCGCGGGCGGTTATCCCGACGGCAGTTTCCAGCCGGATAAAACCGTCACCAGGGCCGAATTCACCGTCATGCTGGTCAAAGCCTTAAAGCTGGAGTCCATGGAAGGACCGGTCTTTGCGGATACCGCCGCCCACTGGGCCCAGGACAGCATCAGCACCGCCGCGGCTCACGGTTTCATCGGCGGCTATGACCAGAACACCTTCGGTCCGGATGATCTGATCACCCGGGAGCAGGCCGCTGTCATCATCGCCCGGGCGGCCCAACTGGAGGCGGGAGGAGAAGCCCTGAAGTTTACCGACAGCGGGCGGATTTCCCCCTGGGCATTGTCCGGCGTAGCCGCCGCGGTAAGCAGCGCCTACCTGACCGGCTACCCCGACAACAGCTTCCGCCCCCAGGGCCATACCACCCGGGCCGAAGCTGCGGCGCTCATCGCCAAATTCCTGTAATCCCGAAAAGATATCGGAAAAACAGGGCCGGCAAACAGACTGAAATAATAAGGGCAGCGGAGGCGTAAGCCTCCGCTGCCCAGACCGCCGACAAAAGCGAATAACTGCGTTGCTCAATAGGCCCGCTCAATCAACGTACGATTTGTACGTCAATCGCGGGCCTATTGAAGGCTTTGTTCTTCGCTTCCGTCGCTTGCTCTGCCGCCCCGCTTATCGACAGACTGCTCCTTGACACCAGAATCATTGCAGGGCACGCTCAGGCTAAGGCCTGCCGTAGCTGCGACTACTATGCATTTGCTTCTGGAAATTCCTATACTAGTCCAGGATAGGCTGGCTGGGGAGTATTTGCGTTGGCACAATGAATAAGTCTATTGGGGGTAAAAGGTGGGGGATATCATCGCCGCAAGGCCAAATTATTACGCATTTTCCACACGGTTCGAGACCTTGAAAGGCTTTACAAATTCAAGGCCGGCGCTGGAGCAAGCGGATAATGAAGGATTCTCTGCGGCATTGAATGATGTCGAATCCATGCAGCCATTTACAATATAGGACATAAGCCAGGTCTAAAAAACTTTCTATCGCCTAAATAATCCATACTCTGTATTTGGGATTGAGACACAAGGACGGTAAAATCCTGATAAAAACCAGGAAATTAGTCCTTGTTTTTTTATGCTCATAGTATGAATTTTGTAAAAAAAAGGGGTTACCTGACAGACTGAAAGCAACAAAAACCCTATTTTATCGCGATTTTGCCTTTTGTAATCACTTGAGGCGACAGAAAATAACCTTTGTTCCAATTTTCACAAAGAAGGGGAACGTTTTCCCTATATAGAATAGAAAAGTGGTATGAAGTGGTGTAAAGTGGTTTATTATCCCACTCGATAATAAATCAAGGGGCGAATAAGATGTTTTTGGGCCAATACCAGCATTCATTGGACAACAAAGGCAGGATCACTGTACCGTCAAAGTTCAGAGAAGAACTGGGCGAGACCTTTGTATGCACCCAGGGATTGGACAATTGCATTTTTGTGTACCCCCTGAACGAATGGCAGCGCCTGGCTGATAAACTGCGCGAACTGCCCTTCACCAGTGGAGATGTGCGCTCCTTTGAGCGATTTTTCTTTTCTGGGGCGGCTGAACTGGAAACCGATAAAAATGGCCGCGCCGTCCTGCCGGTGCACTTGCGGGAGTATGCCGGGATAGACAAGGACCTCTTAATTGTAGGGATAGGCAGCCGGGTTGAAATTTGGTCAGTGCAAAACTGGGTACGCTATAATCAAGCAACTGCCAGCACAGTGGCAAAAATCGCTGATGGGCTGGGTATTTAGGAGTGAAGAGCGTGCATATACCAGTTCTGCGGAACGAGGTCATAAAATACTGGCTGGGTGACCCGCACGGTTTCTATATCGATTGTACTCTTGGCGGCGGCGGCCACCTGCGCGAATTGCTCCAACATCTTTCCGCCGATGCGCAGATCCTGGCCATCGACAAAGATGGCGAGGTATTGCAGGAAACGGCCCCGACCCTCGCTCATCCCGGACTTCGTCTGGTTCACGGCGATTTTAAGAACCTGGATCAGTTTCTCACCGCTGAAGAGCAGGGGCAAGCAGAAGGAATTTTAATGGATCTGGGGGTATCTTCCTTTCAGTTGGATGAAAGGGAACGCGGGTTCAGTTACCACGAAGAGGCTGAACTGGATATGAGAATGAACCGCGATCAGCCCATTAAAGCCTCAGATCTGGTCAATCAGCTGACGCAAGAAGAACTCAGCCGAATTATTTTTACGTATGGCGAGGAACGGTTTGCCCGGCAGATCGCCCGGGCTATCGTTAAATACAGGGAAGACCGGCTGATTTCCACGACACTGGAACTATCCAGTATCATTAAAGAGGCCATCCCGGCCCGGTACCGGCGTGACAAACACCCGGCGCGCCGGACCTTCCAGGCCTTACGGATCGCAGTCAACCAGGAATTGGAAGCCCTGGAGGCCAGTCTTCCTCAAGCGGTGGGGGCGTTAAAGCCCGGGGGCAGGTTATGCATCATTACCTTTCATTCCCTGGAAGACCGCATCGTTAAAAAATTTTTCGCGGAGCAGGCCAGAACCTGTGTTTGTCCGCCCCGGCAGCCGGTATGCAACTGCAATTACCGGCCCAGTTTAGAGGTAGTGACGAGGAAGGCCATTTTGCCCGGAGAAGTCGAGTTGACCATCAACCCTCGCGCCCGAAGTGCCAAGCTGCGGGTAGCCAGGAAGATAGAAGTTCTATGAAATAGGAGGGAAGAATAAGCATGGTACAGGCGGGCTATCAATACGCAAGTAGCTGGGAAGAGGCAGCACCTCAACAAGAAGTTCCCCGGGTGCGAAGGGTGAAAAAGACCTATCGCAAGGTTTTCAAAGGGAAATTATTAGCAAAGCTAGGTTTGGCAGCATTTGTGTATGGATTGCTCCTGGTGTTCTTGTGCCTGAAAGCAGCTACCCTCGGTTATCAGATTGTGCATCTTGAAGAAGATATTCGTAAATTGGAGTCATCCAATCAGCGCCTGCAGTACGAGATAGAAAAACAGGTGTCTCTGGACTATGTGGAAAACTATGCCGTCACCCAGTTAGGCATGTATAAACCGGAAGAACATATCAAGGTGGCCAGCACCAGTGTGGAGAAGTCCGACACTGCCGCTGTGGTTTCCACTCCAGTCGCCGTGAGCAGCAACGAGGACAAAACCCTTCATAAGATATATGCCAGTTTGGTACAGCTCGCAGAGCACAATCAATAATATATATTAAAAACGAGGTGCGCCAAAATGCAAACTACCAGTCTGATGGTCAGAAAGCGTATTGCCACGCTTTTTTTGCTATTCACCCTGGGATTTTTTTTCCTGGGAGGCAGAATGTTTTGGGTACAATTCGTTCGCGGGGCCGAGTTATCCGAGAAAGCGGCTCAGAATCGAACCCGGGATGTCCCGGTGGAATCCAAACGAGGCATTATCAGTGACCGCAACGGTCACGATCTGGCTATTTCGGTCAGTGCCGACTCTGTTTATGCCATTCCCGCAGAGGTATTGGCCAGCAAAAGGGAACAAGAAGTAGCTCAAAAACTGGCGCCCCTTCTGGGTATGGACGAAACCAAGCTTTATGAACGCATAACCCGTCAGAGTTCCTACGAGTGGATCAAGCGTCAGATCGAACCAGAGATCTCCCAACAAATCCGGGATCTGGACCTCCCCGGAATTGGACTCACCGAAGAAAGCCGCCGCTATTACCCTAAAGGCTCCCTGGCAGCCCATGTCCTGGGGATATCCGGGGTGGATAATACCGGTTTGGAAGGCATCGATTATTTTTACAATGATTTAGTTGGAGGGCAAAAGGGGCGCATCGTCATCGAGCACGACGCTGCCAACCGCCCCATTCCCGAAGCCACTCACCAGTATGTCCCGCCGGTGGACGGCGCCAACCTGGTTTTGACTATTGACGAAACCATCCAATATATTGCTGAGCGAGAACTGGATAAAGTATTTAAAGAGCGGCAGGCCAAAGCTGCCACCGTCATCGTAATGGACCCCGCCACCGGCGAAATATTGGCCCTGGCCAACCGCCCCACCTTCGATCCCAATAATTTTGCGGACTACCCCGCCAGCAACCGGCGTAATTGGGCAATCAGCAACGCCTATGAACCCGGTTCAACTATGAAGATCACCACCGCTTCCATGGCTTTGCAGGAAGCTATCGTCAATGAAAATACCCCCTTCTTTTGTTCGGGCTCCACCAAAGTCGGCAAAGAAACCATCGGGTGTACTGACCACAGGGCCCATGGGCAACAGACCTTTGCCCAAATCGTTGAAAATTCCTGCAACGTCTCTTTCGTGCAGGTGGGTTTAACCCTGGGCATGGAGAAGTACTATCATTATTTAAATGGATTTGGGTTCGGGCAGCCCACCGGCATCGACCTGCCGGGAGAAGCTGCGGGAATACTGGTGCCGCAGGAGCGCGCCAAACAGATCGATTTGGCCACCATGTCCATGGGGCAGGCCAATGCCGTCACCCCGATTCAGCTCTGTAACGCTGTCGCCGCGGTAGCCAACGGGGGCAAACTGATGAAACCCTATCTGGTCAAACAGGTGGTGGATCAGAACGGTAATGTGCTGCAGCAAAACGAACCCACTGTAGTACGCCAGGTTATATCTGAGGAGACTTCCAAACGTTTATCCATGATCCTGGAAGGGGAAGTTATTAATGGGACCGGGAAAAATGCTTATATTGAAGGCTATCGCGCCGGAGGCAAAACCGGAACCGCTCAAAAGATTGCACCCGGGGGCGGATATCTCTCCAATGAGTATGTAGCCTCATTCATCGGTTACGCTCCGGCGCATAAACCGCGCCTGTTGTGTATTGTGGCAGTCGATGCCCCGCAGGGATATCCTTATTATGGAGGCTGGGTGGCAGCTCCGGTGTTTAAGAATATAATGCAGGATGCCTTACGCTATTTGGAAGAGCCCATGTATAAAGACGGCAATGCGGAGCAAACCCTACCACAAGAGGAAATGGTTGTGGTTCCCGATGTGGTGAATTTGCCTCTGGAAGAGGCCACCGCCGCTTTGAGAGCCCGGGGACTGCAGGCCAAGGTGAATGGAAGCGGCAATGTGGTGTGGCAGCAAACCCCCAAGGCCAACACCAAACTCAAACCGGGTCAGCAGGTGATCATCGACATGTCGGAAGTGGATAAGGCTAATCATGGCGGGGCGGTCACAGTGCCTGACCTGCAGGGCAAATCTATGCGGGAAGTCGCCAAAATCCTGGCAGACCTGGGTTTACATCTAATGCCGGAAGGATACGGCCTGGCCTATCAGCAAAGCCCGGAGCCCGGGAAGGTCATTAGCGGGGGCTCCACGATCACAGTCAAATTCCAGCCGGTGGGCGAGTGATGCAGCGGACTACAAATTAAACGGCATTCTTTTAATAATGCCTGGATTGAGAGGTAACGGCTATGAAACTGTTGGATCTTCTCAAAGGAATCGATATTCAAGGGAGTTCTGTTGAAATCAACCCGGATATTGCCCAAATCGCCTATGATTCGCGGCAGGTCCGCCCCGGAGCCCTGTTTGTCGCCATCAAGGGCATAAAAACGGACGGGCATTTGTATATTGCGTCGGCTATTCAGGCAGGTGCGGCAGCGGTTGTGGCTGAAGATCCAGTGATTGACGCCCCGCCGGGGTTACCGGTTATACAGGTTGATGACAGCCGGGCCATGTTAGCGGTTTTGGCGGCTCGTTTTTATAAACATCCCAGCCGCGATCTAAAGGTAATCGCCGTTACCGGCACCAATGGCAAAACTACTACCACCCATCTGATTCAGGCCATCCACCAGGAAGTCGGATGGCCCACAGCCATCATGGGAACCTTGTATGCCCGGGTGGGAGACCTGGACCTGGACCTGGGCCATACCACCCCTGAGGCGGTGGAAATAGAGTCCTTCATGGACTCGTGCCGCAAGCAAGGGGCTGAGTTCCTGGTCATGGAGGTTTCTTCGCATGCCCTGACTTTAAACCGGGTCGATCAAATCCATTTTGCGGCCGGAGTATTCACCAATCTGACCCAGGATCATCTGGATTATCATGAGAACATGGAGAATTACCTTCAAGCCAAATTGAAACTGTTCAAAATGATCCCTGGGGGGGAAAACAACTTCTGCGTTGTGAATCGCGATGACCCCCATGCGGAAAAGTTTATAAAAGCTGCTCCGGGGACCCTTTTTACCTATGGAGTGCAAGCCGGGGCTGCAGTGCGGGCGGAGAATATTGATATCAGCTTAAAAGGCACCTGCTTTACAGTGTTTTTTGGTGAAAAGCGCTTTGACATCGAGATGCGGCTCATAGGTATGTTCAGTGTATACAACGCCCTGGCTGCCATAACCGCAGCCCTCGCGGAAGGGATAGACCCGAAGATCATCACCCGGGCTTTACTTAAGGTGAAAGGGATACCAGGCCGCTTTGAGGAAGTATTTTCTTCCCATGATTTTACGGTAGTGGTAGACTATGCCCATACTCCGGATGGCTTGGAAAACATTTTGCGAACCGGCCGGGAACTGACTGCCAACCGGTTAATTACCGTATTCGGATGCGGCGGAGACCGTGACCGCGGCAAAAGGCCCTTGATGGGCGAAATCGCCGCACGATACAGCGATTTCTGTGTGGTTACCTCTGACAATCCGCGCAGCGAAGAACCTGAGGATATTATCGCTGATATTATCCCCGGAATGGAAAAAGTATCCCACTCCCGATACGCTATTATAGCGGATCGAGCGGAAGCCATCAGGCATGCTATTTATCTGGCCCGGCCCGGTGATCTCATAATCATTGCCGGCAAAGGTCATGAGACTTACCAGCTCATCAAAGGAAAGCGCTTGGATTTTGACGACCGCAAAGTGGCGCAAAAGATACTCAGCGAACTAAACCGGGCATAATATCGATGCAGGAGACGTGATGATGGAAGCTATATGGTACAGTATACTGGCGGCAGCCATAGCCCTGGTGGTTACTGCAGTTATGGGCCCATTGATAATACCGCTCTTAACCCGCCTCAAATTCGGCCAGAATATTCGCGACGACGGCCCCAAGCGGCATATGGCCAAAGCCGGAACTCCCACCATGGGCGGAGTCATGATAATCACCGGAGTGATGATTGCTACCTTTATTATGGCCGGTTCAGGATTGGAAGCTCTTACTGCCGTTTTGGTGATGATCGCTCTCGCGGCCATCGGCTTCTGGGATGACTACATTAAAGTGGTCCTCAAACGCTCACTGGGATTGCGGGCCCGGGAGAAACTGGGATTACAGCTCTTGATCGGGTTGCTGTACGGCCTGTTTTTAATCTATTATTTTAATCGCGGCACTGAAATTCTGATTCCCTTTTCCAATTATAGTGTGGATTTGGGAGCAGGTTATGTGTTATTTTTGATTGTGGTTTTGGTAGGCTCCTCAAATGCGGTCAACCTGACCGATGGTTTGGACGGCCTGGCCGCCGGGGTGACGGTTTTTGTGGCCATAGCCTATGTTATAGTGGCATGGCTGACCGGCCACCACGAAATCATGACTTTTTCCGGAGCCCTGGCTGGCGCATGCCTGGGATTCTTAATCTATAATCACTATCCCGCCAAAGTATTTATGGGCGACACCGGCTCGATGGCCCTGGGGGGCGCGGTGGCGGCCATGGCGGCCTTGACCAGAACCGAACTGGCCCTGGTATTGGTAGGCGGGGTTTATGTGCTGGAAACCATGAGCGTGGCCTTACAGGTAATCTCCTATCAGACCACCCGCAAGCGCTTGTTCTTAATGGCGCCCTTGCACCATCATTTTGAGCTAAAGGGCTGGTCCGAACAGAAGGTGGTCAGAGTATTTTGGTTCTTAGCCCTATGCAGTGCGACGCTGGGAGTAATCAGCCTGGGCCCGGCGTTTTGGCGATAAGAATGGAGTGAAATAATTGGAGCTGGTTAATAAGCGTGTCCTGGTGGTGGGATTGGGAAAAAGCGGGCAGGCAGCAGCCTCAGCCCTGGTCCGGCATGGTGCTCTGGTCCAGGTGTGCGACGCTAAAGCAGTGGAGCATTTTGATAGTGATATGATAGCCGGCCTGGAAAAACAGGGCGTAAAGATCCGTGCCGGGGAGTACCCCCAGATTGATCCCGACCACTATGATATGCTGGTAGCCAGTCCGGGCATATCCCTGGAAATCGAGCCATTTCAACAGGCATTTAAGCATGGCCTGCCGGTAATCGGTGAAGTTGAGCTGGCCTATCAGATCAAAAAACCTCAGCTTACCATGCTGGCAGTTACCGGAACTAACGGCAAAACCACTACCACCGCATTGCTGGAGCACATACTCAGACAGGGCGGCCGCCGTGCAGCCGCCGGCGGCAATATCGGCACACCTCTGACCAGCCTGGTGGAAGAAATGCCTGAGGGGATCATAGCGGTGGAAATGTCCAGCTTTCAGTTAGAAACCATTCGTGAGTTCCATCCCCGGGTGAGCGGAATGCTCAATATCACCCCGGACCATCTGGATAGGCACAAGAGTATGCCGGCCTATACGGCCGCTAAAGCCCGCATTTTTGAAAATCAGGATTTAAGCGATCAGGCCCTTTTAAACTACGATGATGCAGCTGTTCGGGAAATGGCTGCTGTTTGCCCGGCACAGGTATGGTTTTTTTCTCAAAAACAATTGCTGAAACAGGGGGTTTTCCTGGATGACGGGCAGATTGTCATAGCCAGTGAAGGAGCGCTATATCCGGTTTGCGGGCGGGATGAAGTATTGCTGCGGGGCAGCCACAATATGGAAAATATTCTATGCGCATCAGGTATGGCCTTTTGCTGCGGGGTTGCCGTTGAGGCCATCGGCTCGGCCCTCAAGACCTTTCGCGGAGTGCGGCATCGCATGGAGGAAGCCGCCACTCTTGACGGCGTCTTATACATAAACGATTCCAAGGCTACCAATCCGGATTCGGTCATGAAGGCCCTGGATGCCTTTCAGCAGCCGATTATACTCATTGCCGGGGGGCGTAATAAAGGCAGTAAATTTGATCAGCTGGCAGCGCTTGTCAAACAGAAGGTAAAAGCCCTGATCTTGCTGGGGGAGGCTCGCAATGAGATTCGCCAAGCAGTCATGGATGTTGATTTCCAGAATATATATGAGGTAGATACCCTGGAGGCGGCCGTAAACCAGGCCCGGCAGTTGGCCCGGAGCGGAGATGTGGTACTGCTTTCTCCGGCCTGTGCCAGTTGGGATATGTTCCTCAATTACGAACAACGGGGAGATGTCTTCTGCGGGCTGGTGAACCGCTAAGAGCCCGGGATTAAGTGTAATTTTGCTGGAGGCAGACGCTTGAGATTAAAAAAAGGACCCCCTGATTTAATTTTATTTATAACCGCATTAACCTTATTAGGCATAGGACTTATAATGGTGTTTAGTTCCAGTGCGGTTACGGCAAGTGTCCGCTATGGCGATGCTTATTATTTCTTTAAACGCCAGATTATCTGGTCCGTAATCGGCATTTGCGCACTGTTGATCACTATGAAAATCAATTATCACAAATTAAAAGGTTTGGCTTTGCCGGCCATGATTATTGCTCTGATCTGCCTGGTTCTGGTAATTACGCCGCTGGGGATCGCAGCCAAGGGCTCCAGCCGCTGGCTGGGTATCGGCGATGTCAGACTGTTCGCCCCTTCAGAACTGGCAAAACTGGCTACGGTTATGTTTCTGGCCCGCACTATGGAAGTGAATATAGACAAGATGAAGGATTTTGCGAAAGGGGTTCTGCCGTATCTGGGCATACTGGCCGTTATATGTGGATTGATCATGCTGCAGCCCGACCTGGGAACCACATTTGTGGTGGCGGCAACCATATTTTTTATGATGTTGGTGGCGGGCATGCGATGGAGTCACCTGGGAGGCATAGCTGTCGCAGGGCTGGCCGCAGTTTTCGCGGCCATCGCGGTTGCGCCTTACCGTCTGGAGCGCCTGATAGCGTTTACCAATCCCTGGAAGTATGCCAGCGACGAGGGCTTCCAGACCATACAGTCCCTTTATGCCCTGGGTTCAGGGGGATTATTCGGCATGGGCTTGGGCCGCAGCCGCCAGAAATTCTTTTACTTGCCGGAACAGCATACTGACTTTATTTTTGCTATCTTGGGCGAAGAACTCGGGTTTTTGGGGGCTATAGTGGTCATCGCGCTGTTTTTGCTGTTTGCCTGGCGGGGCTTCAAGATAGCCATAAATGCCCCCGACAACTTCGGAAGCCTGTTGGCGGCCGGAATCACTGTTTTAATAACCTTTCAAGCCGCGATTAACATCGGGGTGGTTTGTGGGGTCTTGCCGGTGACAGGTATTACTTTGCCCTTTATCAGCCACGGGGGTTCGTCTTTGCTGTTTACCATGATTGGGGTCGGTTTATTGCTAAACATCTCCAGGTATAGCATAAACCGCTGACAAAGGTTGCCTATTCATCCTCTGCCCGGGGAAGCATAAAAAGTGAGGCGGCAAAAATATGAAAATGATTATTAGCGGCGGGGGGACCGGGGGGCATATTTACCCGGCGTTGTCTATCGCTGAAGGTGTTCAGGAGCGTCTTCCCGACGCCAGAATATTATATGTCGGTTCCCGGCAGGGGATGGAAAAGAACATCGTCCCCAAGCGGGGGTTTGACTACGCGTCAGTAGACATAGCCGGCATCGACCGTTCTTCAATGCTCAAGGCCTCCCAATCCCTGGTCAAGTTCCCCAAGAGTTTTTTTCAAGGCTGGGATATTTTAAAAGAGTTTAAGCCGGACGTGGTGGTTGGCACGGGTGGATACGCTTCTTTCCCGGTGGTGCTGGCCAGCACTTTTTTTTCTTGCCGCAGTTATATCCATGAACAGAATGCGCAGCCCGGACTGGCTAACCGGCATCTAGCCGGCAGGGTAGACTGCGTTATGCTGACATTTGAGGAAGCGGCCCGGCACCTGCAGGCCAAACGCATTGAAATTACGGGTCTGCCGGTTCGCCAGGCCATCACTAGCGTAAATCGAGCTCAAGCTTATGACAAATGGGGTTTTTCGCCTGATGTTTTCACCCTGGTGGCATTTGGAGGAAGCCAGGGAGCCGCCAGCATTAACCGCGCCATGCTGGGCTTCCTGGACAGGATCAGGGCGGAGCGTTCCCAGGTGATATGGATGACCGGGCACAAGCAGTATGAAGAGCTTTTGGAGCAGGTGAACGGCCTGCAATTAGGGCAAAGTAAAGTCAAGCTGGTGTTAAAACCCTATTTGGATCATATCGAAGATGCGCTGGCAGCGGCCGACCTGGCGGTATGCAGAGCCGGAGCCAGCACCTTGAGCGAGCTGGCCGTGCTTGGCTTGCCGGCTGTTCTGGCGCCTTATCCTTATGCCAGCGACAATCACCAGGAAAAGAACGCCCGGGCTTTGCTGGAAAAAAAGGCAGTCGAGATGATTATCGATGAGTTCCTGGATGGGGATACTCTCTATGAAAAAATTGAAAGTCTGCGCCATCAGCCCGAACAAGTGCGTTTCATGGCAGCCAATATGAAAAAGGAAGCCAAACCGAACGCATTAGATGATATCCTGAACATTATACTGTCCTGAACATCAAGCCAATCGGCCGGCCCGGCTATTTTAAACGGGTGAAAGATGGACAGGCTTAAGGAACACTATGTAACCACTTTTATCAAAGATGCATACTATAGGTTGTAGATACTATCGAAATAGGGAAGGAGATGAGGAAATGACCGCCTCGTCGGTGCAATGGGTGCATATGGTCGGGATTGGAGGAGCCGGGATGAGCGGCATCGCCAAGGTTCTGGCAGAGCAGGGACTTAAAGTCAGCGGTTCAGATCTGCAGAGTACAGATGTTACCCGTAAATTGGCGGACCAGGGCGTTACTGTCTACTTGGGGCATTCTTCAGCCAACCTTAAACCCGGAGTTGATCTGGTGGTGGCTTCCTCAGCCATTCCGAAAGACAACAGCGAATTGACCGCCGCCCGTGAGAGCGGCATCCCCATTCTAAAAAGGGGCCAAATGCTGGCCTATATGGTGAACGACCTGCAGACCATCGCCGTGGCCGGAGCCCATGGCAAAACCACCACAACCTCAATGGTTTTTCAGGCTTTGTGCGGAGCCGGTCTAGATCCTACTTTTATTTTGGGGGGAGAATTACAGGGCAGCCAGTTGGGGGCGCGTTTGGGCAAAAGTCCCTATTGCGTAGTTGAAGCCGATGAAAGCGATGCCTCCTTTCTGGAATTGAGACCGTATATAGCGGTAATCACCAATATCGAAGATGATCATCTGGATTTTTACGGATCTACAGAAAACATTCTCAAAGCATTCAGGCGCTATTTCGATTGCGTAAAAAACGGTGGCTTCGCCTTAGTCTGCGGGGATGATACCGAGGTACAAAAGCTGCTGGCTCAGGAGGTGTCATCCCGTGTAGTGACATACGGTGAAGGGACTGCCAACGACTACTATTTCACCGATTGGGAAGCCAGGGAGATGGGCTCCCGATGCCAGGTTTTTAAACGCGGTCTGCGTCTGGGCAGTCTGCATCTATCGGTCCCGGGCAGGCATAACACCCTTAACGCTATAGCCGCAGTGGCAGCTGCCTGTGAGCTGGGCCTGCCTTATGAACCCGCAGCCCGGGCTTTGCAGGAATTCAGCGGCGCCAAGCGGCGTTTTCATCTGGTGGGACAGAAGAATGACATCACTGTAATAGACGATTATGCCCATCACCCTACCGAGATCGAAGCTACCATTGCGGCGGCTCGGCAGGCTCATAAGGGGCGGCTCACAGTGATTTTTCAGCCCCACCGTTTTACCCGCACCCAGCTTATGGGAGAGCGCCTGGGCAAATCCCTGGTCGGAGCCGATACGGTCTTTGTTACAGATATTTACTCAGCCGGTGAACCGGTAATTCCCGGGATTACAGCGCAGATCGTCTATGATGCGGCCCGCGGGGCTGAAGCCAAAGTCTATTATGTGCCCGATAAAGAGGCGCTGGCGCCTCTGGTGGCGGGCCAATCCCAAAAGGGGGACCTGATTATTACCATGGGAGCCGGCGATGTTTGGAAGCTGGGCCCAATCATCTTAGAAAAGATTTAACACCTGTGGGGGTGCTATATTGGATAATTTCTATATCAAGGGTGGCGTCGCCCTGAAAGGCCAGGTTCATATCAGTGGTTCCAAAAACGCCACTCTGCCCATTATGGCCGCCAGCCTGATGGCGGCTGACGAAGTGGTGCTATGCGGCGTTCCCGACTTGGAAGATATAAATGTGATGTCTGATGTCTTAAGGCTTTTGGGAGCGACAGTTAAGAGAGAAAATGACGTATTAATCATAGACAGCCGTAACGTGAACGGTGTCGAACTGCCTGAGTCCATGTCCAGGAAGATGCGGGCCTCAAACCTGGTGATGGGCGCTTTGCTGGCCCGTTTTAAAAAGGCTGCGGTAGCGTACCCGGGTGGATGTGCCATCGGCAGCCGGCCCATGGATCTCCATCTCAAGGGATTCAGAGCTTTGGGGTACCATATCACCGACGAGTGCGGAGTCATGTTTGGAGAAGCTGAGAGCCTCGGCGGGCAGGAGACCTTGCTGGATTTCCCCAGTGTGGGGGCAACAGAAAATATTATGATGGCAGCGGCCTTAACCCCTGGTATCACTACTTTGCGCAATGCCGCCAGGGAGCCGGAGATTATCGACCTGCAGAACTTCCTCAATCGTATGGGGGCCAGAATACGAGGCGCCGGGCTGGATACCATACGCATTGAAGGGGTGAGCAGGCTCCACGGAGTGGAGCACACGGTCATCCCCGACCGCATCGAGGCCGGAACCTTCATGGTGGCGGCAGCCATTACCAGTGGCGATGTTATGATCGACAATATAGTATTGGAGCATATTCAATCCCTGGTAGCCAAACTTCGCGAAATCGGTGTGGATATCAGTTCTAACGGCTCCTGGGTCAGGGTGTCGGGGCATCAGCCCATGCACAGTGCGGACATTAAGACCATGCCTTATCCGGGCTTCCCCACCGACATGCAGCCGCAGATGATGGCCTTGATGTCCACCGTACCGGGAACCAGCATTATGGTTGAAACTATTTTCGAGAACCGTTTTATGCATGTTCATGAATTGAGAAGGATGGGAGCGGAGATTAAAATAGAAGGCCGGGTAGCCATCATCAAAGGAAAAGAATACCTGGAAGGGGCTGCCGTGGAGGCCACTGATCTGCGCGCCGGAGCCGCACTGGTTTTAGCCGGTTTGAAAGCCCGCGGAGAGACCAGAGTAGGCAAACTGGAACACATAGACCGTGGTTATGAAAAACTGCACTGCAAGCTGCACAATCTAGGCGCAGATGTACAGCGCAAGCCCGCGCCCTGAAGGCCGGTAAATTCATACAGAAAGAGTATAGGGAATCCAGTCAGGCAGATGATTTTACCACTGAATTCTGCTATAATCTATCCAGCAATTAGGGGCAGAGGCAGCTTATGAAGAGTCAATGGAATTATAGTTTTGTAAAATATACGGTTTTCCTTTTGGTCAGTCTCATTTCTATTTTCCTGTTTATGCATAGTTCTTTCTTTTACATCGATCAGATTACTGTGCAAGGGGCAGAAAGAATGGGATCCGCAGAGGTTATTCGGCTCTCCGGACTGCAGACCGGGCTGAATATCTTCTCGGTCAACGGGCAGCAAATCAGTCAAGCCCTGAAGGTGCATCCCATGGTTCAGGATGTCAAGGTAATCAGGCACTGGCCCAGGCACCTGGAGATTCAGGTCAGCGAACGGCAGGCCTGGGCTTTAATTCCTTGTCAGGGCGGGTTTTTATGCATCGACCAGGAGGGCGTTGTCATCGATAAGTTAAATATTTTTTCCCCAGATCAATATTGTATAATTACTATGGACAAACAACCCGAGCAAGTGGTTTTAGGACAAGTGATAGATCCCGAAGCAATCGCGGCCATTCGCCAGATCTGGGAGGCCATCCCAGTTGAACCCCGGGTTGACATCTCCGACTATCATTATGTCAATGAGAGTAAAGAGGTGATCTTATATACCAACCACGGGACAGAGATTCTTTTTGGCGATCTGGAGCGATTAGCAGATAAGGTACAGTCCCTGCTTCAAATTATAAATATAGAAAAGGACTATGAGAAGCAAGGCAAAAGCCCGCTTAGCTATGTTGACCTGCGTTTCAAAGGTCAACCGGTTGTTAAAACACTTGATTAAATATGGGGCGGTTAAAAAGGTGATGGTAAAATGCGAAGCCGAAATGCTCAAATAACGATTGCAATAGTTTCTTTAATCCTTGGTATTTTGTTAGCCATACAGTTCAAGACCCAGGAAAACATCAATGACACTCTCATGCCGGGGCGGGTCGAAGAACTGAGCCAGAGTCTCATCGAAGTGACCAAACAGCGCGATGCCTTGGCCGAAGAAGTGCAAACCCTGAGCGACAAACTTCAGAAAATCCGTCAGGTTGACGAGGCCATGGCCGATCTGCAGGACGAGGTCATGAAGGCCAATATGGCAGCCGGAAAGGTTGCGGTCAGCGGGCCGGGTGTCCTCCTGACCCTGAATGACAGCAACCGCACCCTGCAGTCCGGAGAAAACCCCAACTATGGAATTGTACATGATTATGACCTTTTGACCTTAGTCAATGAATTGCGGGCTTCAGGGGCTGAAGCCATTGCGGTAAATGGCGAGCGCCTCACCGCAATTTCAGAGATAAGGTGTGCCGGTACCTTGATTTTGGTCAACTGGGCCCGCATCGGTCCGCCCTATGAGATAAAGGCCATCGGGGATCCCGAAATGCTGACCAGCGGATTAAACATCAGGGGCGGCCATCTGGAAACCCTCAAATATCTGGGGGTGCAGACCAACCTGCAGAAGGCGGACAAGTTGGAGCTGCCTGCTTATAACGGGGCCATGAAATTTACCCATGCTGTACCCGTAATCACTACGAATGAGGCGGAATAGAAAATGTGGCTGGTAGTTATTTTTTGTTTATTAATAGGATTATTTATCGGATTTCAGATGCCGGTGCTATTTCCGGTGCTGTATGCAAAATATATGTCTATTGCCATACTGGCGGCCCTGGATTCCGTATTTGGGGGCATTCGCGCCTATATGGAAGACGGCTTTGACAGCACCATTTTTGTAACCGGTTTTGTTATAAATGCCTTATTGGCGGCTGGTATGGCCTATTTAGGGGACCGTTTGGGGGTTGATCTATACCTGGCGGCGGTCTTGGTCTTTGGAGTACGATTGTTCCAAAATTTGGCGATAATTCGTCGATATCTCATGAAAAAATATTAGTACCAAAATAAAGGAATATCCAGGATTTTGTGGTATTTCTATGTAGGTATTAAAGTAAGGGGGAATCACTATTAAAAACCGCCATATAGTGGTTGCCCTGGACATAGGGACCCACACTATCAAAGCCGCCATGGCTGAAGTGATTGCAGTAGATCAAATTAACATTTTGGGTATATCAGCTCTGCCTGCCCGGGGGATAAGAAAGGGTCACATCGTTGACATCGAATCTGCCGCCCAGAGCATGGAAGAGGCTTTGAATGCCCTGGAGAGGCTGACCGGTATGGAAATCAGCGGGGCCTTAATCGGATTTTCAGGGACCAGCCTGTCAACAATCAATAATCATACCGTCGTAGCAGTAGGAACCCCCAGCTACGAGATATCCCAGGATGATAAGAGCCGAGTTCTGCATTCGGCGCAGACCATTTCCCTTCCGCCTGATAAAAGTATTGTGCAGGTCGTGGAACGTCAATACATCATCGACGGATACGACGGGGTCAAGGAACCGGTAGGAATGGTAGGAAGCCGCCTGGAAGCAGAGATTACGGTTATCGTTGCTGCCATTGCCGCGGTTCAAAACTTGCAGCGCAGCGCCGGCAGAATCAATCTGGAGGTCGAAGGTTTAGTATTCAATCCCCTGTTGACAGCGGAGGCAGTTTTGATGCCTACTGAAATGGAGATGGGGGTGGCTCTGGTTGACATCGGTGGAGGCGCCATAGATGTCAGCGTATTTGAACGGGGCAGCCTGTTATGTGCCTCGGTCTTGCCCCTGGGAGGGGAGCATATTACCAAAGATCTGGCTATTATTCTAAAAACTTCATTGGAGGAGGCCGCCAGCCTTAAAGAACGCAGTGAGATAACGGCTTTACAAGCAGACGATGATGCAGTGATAGAGATAAAAGACGTTCAGGGCCAGCCAGGGCACCAGGTTTCTCAGCAATTGGTCGCCGAGATCATCTCAGCGCGGGTTCTGGAAATCGCGCAAATGGTTTATAGGGAATTGAGGCAGTTTGATGCCATTAATAGAATACCGGCCGGAATTGTAGTCACCGGAGGCGGGGCAGAACTAATTGGCATGCCGGAGTTGTTTGAGGAATATCTGGGAGTTCCAGTAAGATTGGGGGCTCCGGATAGGGTGATAGGCTTAGCCAGCGAATACAGACGGCCCTGCTACGGTGCGGCAGTGGGCGGTTTAATCTGTGCAGCCCGGCACATGGGGCCTCATAAATTTGAAAACAAACGTGGCCTGTCAAGCTTGATTGACAGAATGGGCGAATGGTATAAGGATTTTTTTAGGTAAAGGACAGAGGAGGTTATTTAATGCCATTGGATTTTGACGTTGAGATGCAACAGTTTGCTGACATCAAAGTCATAGGAATCGGCGGCGGCGGTAACAACGCCATTAATCGCATGATTGAAGCCGGTTTAAAAGGGGTTGAATTTGTAGCTGTAAATACTGATTCGCAAGCATTGTGGATTTCCAAAGCGGACAAGAAGATCCAGGTAGGTGAAAAGCTGACCAAAGGTCTGGGCGCGGGCGCCGACCCGGAGATCGGACTCAAAGCGGCTGAAGAGAACGCCGATGAAATCAAACGAGCCCTGCAGGGAGCCGATATGGTTTTTGTAACCGCAGGGATGGGCGGCGGCACCGGCACCGGTGGCGCGCCGGTGATTGCCAGAATAGCCCGGGAGCTGGGTGCACTCACAGTAGGTGTTGTTACCCGGCCGTTTACTTTTGAAGGCCGCAAGCGCAATTCGCAAGCGGAAAGCGGTATACATAACCTGCGTGAAGAAGTGGACAGCCTGATCACTATACCCAATGACCGCCTGCTGCAGGTGGTAGAGAAGAATACCGCTTTTAACGATGCCTTCCGCATCGCCGATGACATTCTTCGCCAGGGCGTGCAGGGCATTTCGGATCTCATCGCTGTACCCGGCGTCATAAACTGCGACTTTGCCGATGTCAAAACCGTCATGAAAAATACCGGCTCGGCGCTGATGGGCATCGGCACCGCCAAAGGGGAAAACCGGGCCGCGGAAGCTGCCCGTATGGCCATTTCGAGCCCGTTATTGGAAACCTCCATCGACGGAGCCAAAGGGGTGTTGTTTAACATCAGCGGGGGAGGAGGCCTCACCCTGTTCGAGATCTATGAAGCGGCCGAGATTATTCATCAGGCGGTTGACGCGGAAGCCAATATCATCTTCGGCGCCAATATCATAGAGAGCCTGGAAGATGAGGTGCGCGTCACCGTGATCGCCACCGGATTCAGCGCCTATAAGCCCAGACTGGGAGAGACCACCAAAGGCAGAGCGGGCATTGACGCCCCACCTACTTTTACGGAAAAAGGCGACCTCGAAATTCCGCCCTTTTTGCGCAGCCGTAAGCGCTCGGACAATAGATGACGCCTGGGCTTAATTATATAAGCAGATAATCAAACCAGCTAGAACCGGGAATGTGAATTCTCGGTTTTTTGTTTTTTATAGGATAAGAATGTGGGTCAGTCCGGGGCAAATCCAACAAATTATGTTCACCCCCTTCTGGTATAATCTGTTAAGCATGTGAGCCCAAGAGCAAGAATATGAATGTTTATAGTGAATAAAAACTTACAAAACCACCGGAATTAACTAAAAAGGTGAAGGCGAATTGAACAATCCCAAAGTCTATTTGGACCTGACCTTTCTCAATAATTTCATAATGGATTTTATAATCCTGTGGGCTACCGCCAGGCTGTCGGGGCTTAAACCAAAACATTCCCGTATAGCGGTGGCATCGGTGCTGGGGGCGGCCTATGCGGTGGGTTACGTATGGCTGGCGGGTAGCCTGATCTTCAGCATGACCGGCAAAATCGTGGTCTCCGTAATTATGGTCATTCTGGCCATCAAACCTGCCCGCTGGCAGGATTATAGCAAGGTCCTGCTGTACTTTTACCTGATCAATTTCACCGTAGCAGGGGCTACCATCGCCTTTTCCTCACTGTTTGCAGACACCGAATTGGCCCGATTTTTCCCGGCTATCTGGATTGTAGTGGCTGTATTGGCCGCCCTGGCTATCGGACTGTTCGCGGGCCGCTACGTGAAAGACCATCTTCTTCCCGGGCTGTTAAAGTTTCAGGTGGTCTTGAGATTCGGCAAACAACATTGCATGGGCCACGGCTTTGTGGACACCGGCAACTCGCTCAAAGATCCCCTGACCAGGAAACCGGTAATTGTGGCGGAATATGGGTTGATAAAACCGTGTCTGCCCCTCGAACTGCAAAATATGGTGGAAAAGGATCAGAGCGAAGAGGCCCTTTTGGAGCAAATCATTGCCAGCAGCTGGGCAAACCGCCTCAGGCTGATACCCTTTTCTTCCATCGGAAGAAAAAATGGGATGTTGTTGGGGGTCCGGGCCGATGAGGTGGTGTTGAATATCGGCTCCAAAGATATAATGCACAAAAATGCGGTAATAGGAATCTACCGGGAACAGTTGAATCCGCAGGGCAATTATCAGATGTTGATTCCCGCGGATATGGTGGAAGGATAGGAGGGAATGCTATGGGAATCAGAGACCTGTTAAAGAACTGGCAGATGAGCCTCATCAGGCTGTACATCAGGAAGAGGATACCACAGTTCATTCATTATATCGGCTCGACAGAAGTATTGCCTCCACCGCTGCAAGAGAATGAGGAGATGAGCCTGATTTCGCGCCTGGAGCAGGGCGACGCCGGGGTAAAAGCCAAACTGATCGAGCATAACCTGCGCCTGGTGGTATATATCGCCAAAAAGTTCGAAAACACCGGTATCAACATTGAAGACCTGGTTTCCATCGGCACTATTGGCCTAATCAAAGCGGTCAATACCTTTGAACCGAAAAAGAATATCAAACTGGCCACCTACGCTTCGCGCTGCATTGAAAACGAAATCCTCATGTACCTGCGCCGAAATCTGAAAAACCGCGGCGAAGTCTCCCTGGATGAGCCTCTTAATGTGGATTGGGACGGCAATGAACTCTTGCTGTCCGATGTTCTGGGAACTGACGGGGACATGATCTACAAACGCATTGAACATGAAGTGGAAAAGAGCCTTTTGTGGCAGGCCATGCATAAATTGAGCAGCCGGGAAAAAACCATCATTCAGCTTCGCTTCGGCCTGGGGGATGGATTGGAAAAAACCCAGAAGGAAGTGGCCGATATTTTAGGGATATCACAATCCTATATTTCACGCCTGGAGAAAAGAATCCTGAAAAGGCTGCAGCGAGAGATTCGAAAAATCGAATAAAGGCGGGAATTTGGGGCAGACTTCATCGTCTGTCCCCGCTAAATAGCGAATAAATCCGGGCTGCTACGTAAACAATTTAATTAAGGGAATATAGTGCTTAAAATAGCACTATTTTTTATGAGTGCCAATGCAAATGCTATGAAGGGAAGGAACCGGCTTGATCAATAAAGTTGAGATATGCGGGGTCAATACCTCCAAACTTCCCGTGCTGAAAAATGATGAGATGAGAGTGCTGTTTAAGGAGTTTCAGTCGGGTGATCAGGAGGCCAGGGATAAACTGATACAGGGCAACCTGCGGTTGGTTTTAAGTGTGATACAGCGTTTCAGCAACCGCGGGGAATTCGTGGACGATCTATTCCAGGTGGGTTGCATCGGACTGATTAAAGCCATAGATAATTTTGATTTGAGCCAGAATGTGCGTTTCTCCACCTACGCGGTGCCTATGATCATCGGGGAGATCCGGCGCTACCTGCGCGACAACAACCCGGTCAGGGTTTCCCGCTCTCTGCGCGACATCGCTTACAAAGCCCTGCAGGTCAGAGAACGGCTGGTCTCGGATCATTCTTCCGAGCCGACCGTGGTTCAAATCGCCAAAGAGCTGGAACTGCCCCGCGAAGAGGTGGTGTTTGCCCTGGATGCCATTCAGGATCCGGTGTCACTATTTGAACCTATTTATAATGACGGCGGCGACCCGATTCTGGTAATGGACCAGATCAGCGATGACAAGAACACCGACGATCTGTGGCTGGAGGAAATCAGCATCAAAGAAGCCATGAAAAAGCTGAATGAGCGGGAAAAGCATATCGTTTCACTAAGATTTTTCGCGGGCAAGACCCAGATGGAGGTTGCCGATGAAATAGGCATTTCCCAAGCTCAAGTATCCCGCCTGGAAAAAGCTGCCCTCAAACAGCTTAAAAAGTATATTTGAAGGTGCGCTAGGAGGCTAGAATATGGGCAACAAAATCATAACGATGTTTTTGGTTATGGCCGTTCTAGGTTTGTTGATGCCTTTGACCCAGGAGTTATTGGCGGTTGAAAATGCCTTTACGGTAGACAACCTGGTGCGCATAGAACTGCCCGCTGAATAAATGTCAAATGGGGACGTTCCCATTGGTTCCCCGTCCCCATTTGTCCCTTGATTATCTGATGTATTTAATATATATGAACTTGCCGCCTACACTTTTATTGACATCAGCCGGGCTTTGGGTATTCTGCCAATATACACTGGGCCAATCGGGGTTAACGTTATCCGGATTATCGAAAACCACTGTAATATCCGTTATGGGCGGCAAAGTATTCGCTTTGCTCGTCCACAGATAGATAAACTTTCCGCCCGAACCCCAATTTAAATCCATGCTATTTCGCGTATAATCAACGTAGTTCGAATTGTGGTTCATGGAGTTTGTCTCCGAGCCCGCCGAACTTCCCCGGTATTCCATAAAGAAATCGGTATAGGCCTCATCGATGTTTTCTCCCAGTTTATAGCACAAATAGATGAAATTCCCGCCTGCACCCGCGTTCAAGTCAGCATTGATCAGCTGATACCCGGGAGGACATTGGCTTCTTGCGTTCCATTCGTTTTTGTCTGCGACGAATACGATATCCGTTACATATTTTTGCACAGGCCACTGGTTTCCCTGGGCCAGATTCAGCTTTTCGAATTCGGCTTTAAGGCTGGCGGCCCTGGCCGGATCGCTGCAAAGCTCCCAAATAGGCACGAGAGCCCTGGCAGTGGTATTGCCGAAATCGACCAGCGTACCCTTGTCCTCCAATGTGCTTTCCCATTTCGTCAGTGCCTGGGGATCGTTTACAAATTGATTGATATTCAGAGCGAAACCGCCGCCATAGCTGTGGAGGATCTGCTCCTTGTCGCTGTCATACGTGGATTTATTCTTGACGTTTTGATATTGGGCGCTGCCCCCGGCGCTGAATATGACGGCATTAAAGTCTGCTTTTGTAGCGGTTTTAAAGTTTTCATAACTGGTTGACGCCTTGGAACTGGCAGTAATGCTATAATCAACTCTGCCTCCGGTAATCGTATCGACAAGTACGTATTGGCCGAAGTTGGCAAAAACCGTATTGGCGGAAATGCTGCTGTCATTCAGCATCTGCTTGGCATCAGCGGTGAGGTAGTCTTTTAAGTCGGCCGTTCCGTTGACGTATACGCCGTACTTTTTAACCACATAGCTATAGGTGGAAAAATAGTTGTTCAGTTTTTGGGTGCGTGCCGAATCAAAATTAGCCTTAACCGAACCGCCAAAGCCAAAATAGCTGCCCGAGGCGCTTATTTTGGTAGACATGTTATTGCTGTATGACCTGATGGATTCGCTGATATTTTGACTGTTTACGCCCTCATCATAACGAATTCGTTCCATTTTTTGGTTCTGAATGAGCTTCCCAGTATCTAAAACCGGCTGCTTTAACGAATCCACAGATGCGTATTTGCCAAAGACATCATAGCCTCTGCCCACCCGCATAACTACAGGAATATCCGCTTCATTCATGGTTACTTTATAAGCTTTTCCAACCTGCTCAACTGCCCAGGTACCTTTGAGTTTACTGATATCGATTGAAATCATCGGAGTGATATCTGGTTTTACGGGCGTAACTACCGAGGGGGTCTCTTTAATATCCGGCAACGACGGGAGAATAGGCTTAACAGGCTTAACGATTGCTTCGCCTGATGAGCCTGTTTTGGTTATGGTTACTTTTCTGGCGACTTCTTCCCATTGAACGTCACAGCCCAGGGTTTCCGTAACAAATCGGAGGGGCAGCATGGTCCGCCCGTTGATAATCAGGGGTTTTACATTGACATTGTCAGGATCTATGGGAACAGTTTTTCCATTGACCAATGCATTGCTTTGCCCAATCCATAGTTCCATTTTGGTTTCACCTAATGACACCGTTACTTTTCTGGTTTCATTATCCCAGGCCACATCAGCGCCCAGGGGAGTCGCGGCAAATCTGATCGGCAGCATGGTCCGGCTTTCAATAATGGTAGGGCTGACATCCATAACAATCAGTTCGCCATTGGCGGTATAGGTGTTGTTGTCGAGGATAAAAACCATCACCGTCTCCTGGCTTTTTGATGTTTCAGCAGCGATGGCGAGCAAAGGAAAAAACATCATTAAACTCGCTAATACCCACGATATGGCTAATACTGGTGAGGAAATGTTTCGACATTTTGGGTTCGTAATAATTTTCATCAATACCGACCTCCTGTTTAATCAAATGATTAGTTGGTACATGTTTATAAAGCATCGATGTGCTTTAAGAAATATAGTATTCTTCCCCTGATTCTTAAACGAAGCAATCATCATCCCTGTTTTTCCAGACGCTCAAATACAAAATCCACGTGGTCCGATAGTTTCTGAATAACGACGGTATGATCACCGCCTTCCTGAACGGCAACCAAAAGGTCTAAAATAATGCCCATGAAGCCGTAATTCAATTCTTCGGCGGCGATTCTCAGATCAGTATCATCCCGTATCTTTCCCTTTGCCGCCATGGTCCTCAGTATTGCCTCGTAGTAATCCGCCGGTTCTTTCAGCATGAATTCCTTGACAAAGTTTCTGGCCTTTTGATTTATATACTGTTCCATCAATATGATCAGGGCCATTTTATCGATTCTGGAGGTCCTGTTCTTAACATATTTGATGAATAGCAGCCTGAAAATCTCCCGGGGCGCCATAAATTCGATTTCATACTCAAGTTCTTTTTGATCCGGCTTTTGGGCCTGCATTCCTTCCTGAAAACAGTCAAATATATGGTTCAGGATATCTTCTTTGTTTCTAAAATGGTTATATATTGAGCTTTCCTTTATTCCTGCCCCATAAGCTATCTTTCTTACAGATACACCGTTATAGCCATGCCTGGAAAACATATCTATTGCCACATCAAATATTTTTTCTCTTGTTCCGGACAGCCGTTTCATTTTTTAATCCCTTTCTGCTAACTATCGTTATCCTATAGCAGTTATTATACTATAAATAATAGCATTAATTGCACAATATGCTAACAAGTGTTAATAAAAAATAGGCGCAGATAACGCAGATTCATTAAAGGCCTGTACCTCCTGGATTCGAGTCAGAGCATATAATGTATGCAAGGTCTGGGCGCCGATAGAATTAAAACCAGGAGTTAGTCCCCTTTTTGTGTTACAATGCGGAAAAAGGGTTTGGGGGATAGAGGTTTACCAGGGGTATCCTAGAACCATCCCCCCGTAACCAGGGAGGTTGAGGATTTTGTCGGGTAACAAGGTGCGGTTGTTCTGGGAGGGGCGCCAGGATACGCCGTCAGGAATTGCCCACAGCGTGGAGCCCGCCGTAATTTCCCGCATTTATCCCCATCCAGTCAAACCGGAAAACTCTTTATGGCCGGAAGAGATCCGGCGCCCCGATGCCACCCCGGAAAACCGCATGTGCTTCGGCGACAACTCGGATGTAATGCAGTATCTGCTGCGAAATGGATATGAAAACAGGTTCAATCTGATCTATATAGACCCGCCCTATTTGAGCAACCAAAAATACCTGTCGCGCATTGAGATCGGTGACAAGACCAGTCCCCAACCGGTGGAGCGTCAGGTATTTCGTGATAATGGCCCGGGCGGCCTGGACGCCTTTCTGGAGCAGATGTTCCTGCGCTTGCAACTGATGAAAGATCTCTTAAATGAGAATGGCAGCCTCTTCGTGCACCTGGACTGGCATGTCAGCCATTATGCAAAGGTATTGCTCGATGAGATCTTCGGGTCTCAGACCATGATCAACGAAATCGTATGGTGCTACGGGGGCGGCACCGGAACCAGGCGCCACTTTCACCGCAAGCACGATTTGATCCTGTGGTACGCCAAAGGTCCTGATTATACCTTTAACCCGCAGTATCGCTCTTATTCGCCGGGGACGGTGCAGAGGGGACTGACCAGGGTCAAGGGAGACCGTTATAAGCTGCACTCCAAAGGCGCATTGATGCAGGATTGGTGGAGCGACATAAACAAGATCCTCAGTCCCACCGCCCATGAGAATCTTAAATTCCCGACTCAAAAGCCTCTGGCCCTCTTGGAGCGGATAATCGCCGCAGCCTCCAATCCCGGTGATCTGGTGGGCGACTTCTATGCCGGTTCGGCGACAGCCGCGCAGGCATGCGAAGCAAGCGGCCGTTTCTGGGTGACATGTGACAACAGCCCCATCGCTATCGACACCGCTATGAAGCGTTTGATCAGAATGCCGGCCCGGCCTTTCACTGTGGAGAGTATGGAGGCTTCGTCTCATGAGACTGGGAAACTAGTACTCAAACCCCTGCTGGTCAATGATTTCAGTTCGGAAGATATACTGCTCCAAGTGGGTATACAAAGCTACCGGCCCGGACAGGAGATCAAGCCCGCTCCTGCGTTTAGCTATATAGACTTTTGGGAAATCGACCTCAATTATGACGGAAAGGTTTTCAACTCCGACCTGCAGGTCGTCAGGGCCAGCCAGCGCATGGACAGCGACCTGCCCCTGCAAATCACCGCCCGCCTCAAAAAGCCCTCAACACCCATTGAGATCGCCATTAGAGTACATGATGTATTCGGTGATACAGTAGTGGCCATCGCCCGTTTAAACTCCTGAAACAGATTATAGATATGTCTGGAATAACTATGGCGGGATTATTGGGACAACTACCGGCCCTGGTTACACTGACAGAAGCCAGGCGGCAACCGCTACCCATGGGGCGGTGGGCGTATGTATAGCGTTTATACATGCCTCCCATGCTGCCTGCTTTGCACATTAGCACTTTCTTTTTATCGTCTTACGCCGATTGATTATGCAATTGCCCTTGATGATTAGCGTACAAAACTACACATGAGAAATCGATGGACAGGTGCGGAGGTTCGCTTCCTCTCAGGCGTACCATTAGAGAAACTGGTACTTCCCTAGAAGTTGAGAAGTATTTTTTTGTTCTATGACAGTACGATAACCAGACAAAGTATTTTCTTGAACATCTTAATTCAAAATTATGTTATTCTATTGTCAGTGTGTTTTCGTCAGATTTCGCAGCATGGTTTGACGGTAGGCAGGTTACACTCTAAAACCCAATATTGTAGTATAGGAGGATGGATTCACTTTGGACATTTTGTTAATTTTGTTGCCCATTATTGTTGTTTTAGGTCTTCTGATCTTCGCTAAATGCCCTGCTGATATCAGTGGGTTTATCGGCTGGTTATTAACCCTCACCATTGCCTACCTGTTCTTCCACACCTCTTTGCGCGTAAGTTTGGCCTCGACAGTAATGGGGATGGTCCGTTCATTCCCGGTTTCCTTGATGGTAGCCACTTCAATTCTGCAGATCACCTTTTTGGAATCTACCGGAGCCCTGCAGCGCATCGTGGCCTTTGTCAAAACTATCGCCCGCAGCAATCACGCGGTGCAGATCATGATAATCAATATGGGAATCGGCACCCTGCTGGTGTCGGTAGGCGCCACCCCGGTCTCAATTCTACCGCCTATAATGCTGGCCATGGGCTATTCTACTTTCGTGGCAGTGGCTTTGCCCGCGTTGGGATTTGATGGCTTGTGCACCTATGCTCTCCTGGGCGCTCCGCTGGTGGCCTTCGCCGACCTTACCGGCACCCCCCTGGTCGACTCCGCCCTGGTATTCTCCAAATTCATGCCCGTTATCTCGACAATGATCGGGTTCGGGATGCTGTGGATCGTGGGCGGTTGGAAGAAAGTGGTGGAGGGCTTTGTGCCCTGTACCCTGGCCGGTGTAACCATGGGTTTTACAGCCGTGGCGGTAGCCCACTGGGTGCCTGCGGGGGTGGTTTTGACAGGGATCTTTGCCGGTATGGCCACTATTTTAATAATGTTCGCCTACTTAAAGGTTCAGGGCAAACCGATTATCGACCGCAGTGAAATCAGCAAACTGGATTTGCGCACCGAGAACTCCATGTCATTATTAAAAGCCTTATCTCCGTGGATAATACTCATCATTTGCTGCCTGATTGTAAATTTCTGGAGTCCGGCCTTGACCCTGTTATCCAAAAAACTGGCCATGCCTTTTAATCTGATCCCAGGTGGAAAACCCATATCCACCCGCATGCTGTGGAACGCCTATACCTGGGTGGTGATCAGCACTATCCTGGCTTTGCCCTTCATCACTCCCAGCAAAGCGCAATGGAAGGATATCGGATTGAAATGGCTAAAACGGGCCCCGCGCCCGGTTTTCTCCGCGGCTATTTTCTTCGCCATTGCTGAACTAATGGTGAATTCGGGAATGAGCCCGGTAGGAGACGTCTGGAAGATCGTCAATCCGGACTGGAACATGATCTCTGTTCTGGCCAACACGTCAGCCCAATTCTTTAAAGACCTGTATCCCATAGCGGCTGCTTACCTGGGACTGATGGGTGGTTTTATAACCGGTTCGGAAGCCTCCACCATCGCCCTCTATGCCAAATACAACCTCATGACCACCAAGCTGTTGAATTTGAACCCGCTGGTGGTCACCGCCGGGATCGCCATAGCCGGTGGCCTGGCCAGCGTCATTTCACCGGCCAAGCTGCAGAATGCGGCGGCCACTATCGATGCGCTGGGTATCGAGTCCCAGGTCATCAAAACCGCCATAGTGGTTGCGTTGGTATTCACCACCGTCGCCGCGCTGCTCACCTTTATGTGGGCATAAACAGGCGGCTCTGTTTGGTTTGAGCCCGCTGCTGCAGTTCAGGCAGCTTTAATAAATCACGTTTCTTATATAATCGGGGGTTGCCCCCGATTATTTTTTATGGGAGAAAACCCCGGCTATGCCGGGGGACCATATAGCGACGGGGTTTGTTCAAGATAGCGTTTCCATCGCCAATTTCGGGACTTTTCACACAGCCTGCCGTCCCCCTTGTCTTTATAGCTAATTATTTATTGATAATATAGATAATATACCTTATAATTTTAGCTAATATAAGATTGGGGGTGCTGCTATGCGTGTAAACACTACCGACTTGCAGAATGCTTTTGGGAAATATCTGGCTCTGGTGGAGAAGGAAGATATTATAGTTACCAAAAACGGAAAAAGCGTGGCCAAACTGAGCCGCTACCATGAACCTGATTATTTTTTGGTTCACGAAGAAGCCAAAGGCTGCAGGACCACCAGAAAAGTCAGCTACGAGGAATATATGACCCTGGTCGATTCCTCCGACCAGAGGTATGAACTCATCGACGGCGAGATTTACCTCCTGGCTTCGCCGAGCTTTAAACATCAAATTGTAGTCAACGAAATATCCTGGCATTTTTACAACTATTTTAAAGGAAAGCCCTGCCGGTCATTAACATCACCATTTGATGTAAGGCTTTTCGGCTTTGCGACCAAGTTTGAAGAAGATCCCAATGTCGTCCAGCCTGATGTGGTGGTTATATGCGATCTGGACAAGGTGAATGAATCTGATAAATATGAAGGCGTACCCGCCCTGGTGGTTGAAGTATTGTCTCCGTCGACTAAAGGCAAGGATATGGTCACGAAATTGAATCTCTACATGAAAAGCGGGGTTTCGGAATACTGGGTGGTAAATCTGGAAAACCGCACTATTTTACAGTATTCCTTCTCCCCGGCAAGAGAACTGGAAAACTTAAAAACCTGTGCTGAGGGAGAGACCATAGAATCGACCGCTTTTGCAGAACTTAAGATTTCTCTGGGGGATGTTTTTGCCGAAGTCTAGCCTGTTAATGGCGCCGGGGCCGCAAACCGGCTGCCGGCATGATAAGCTTGAGTAACCGAATGTTACCAATCTCTTCCTGCTGACATATAGTAGTTAGCGATAGGGGTTGGTCATGATGAATTATCGGGTTTGCTTTGCCGCATATCTGCGGCGTCAGGGCAGAAAACCGGTTACGGTAAAATTCTATACCGGGTCACTGCAGATGTATCTTCATTACTGTGCGCAGCATCGAAAGCGCGGCAATATACCTGCTCTGATGAATCCGCTGTTGTTGGAAAAATACCGTGATTATCTGATAGTTGAAAAATCCTACGCTTCATCCACAGTTAACCGGAATCTTTGCGGCTTGTCTGCATTTGCCCGTTTTCTCATGGAACGGGGAATGTTGTCCTATAACCCCCTGGATTTGGTGGCCAGAGCCGGCAAGTGCTCAATGAGTTCGATAGAAAGGAGGGCGGCCTGGCAGGATATCCAGCTTCTTCGGGCTAAACTGCATCAGGATGTTATGAATGTCCGCGATAGGGCCATCATAGAACTGCTTTATACGGGATTGACGGTCAAAGAGTTATGCAGTCTGCTCTGGGACCACAGCGATGTTTGTCCCCAAACGATTAAGGTGGGTAAGCGCCAGGTATCACTGCATGCCGAGGCCAGGCTGGCCTGGCAGCATTACATGATTCTGAGGCCGATTCTGCGAGGGCCTTTCTTATTAGTGGGCAACCGGCAAGATGCTTCCTTCGATCCGGGCACTGTCTATTCTATGGTAAGTAATCTGGCCAGGCGGCATGGTGTCAAAGTTGGAATGCGCATGCTCCGCCTGGCCAAGTTCGCCGGTGAGATCTACGGATTTGCAGCTGATGCCATGGCAGCTCAAGCAGCTTAATTATAATCTGAATCCTAAGCCCTCCCGCAACAGAAACTGTATATAATCTACACTGATAATGGCCAAAAAAACGGTAGGGTGCGCGAAATTTGGTTTCACACCCCCCGGATAAAAGTCTGTTAAAGCTTATATGCAAATCTCCGTCCTGGCACAAGAATGGGGTCGTGTCGTCTATCTTGTTAGGGAAAGGACAGACGACACGACCCCATATTTTCATTCTACAGCGGTTACTGCCGGTTAAGATATACTATGCGGTTGTCGGCATCCCAGTAGACCGACAGGCCGAAGTATTCAGCAATCACCCTTACGGGCACGTAGGTGCGGCCGTCCTGGACCACCGGCGGGGCGTCCATGGTATATTCCTGAGCGCCTATTTTATAGCTGGTGGAATTAAGCCGCATGACCAGTTGATTTTCACTGCCATTGGAGAGGACAATGGTGTCGGGTGGCTGCCATTCGGTGCTGCCGCCCAGAGCTGCTGTCAATACCGCTACGGGAATCAAGGTCCTTCCATTGGATACTATCGGTTCCGCTCCGTATAAGGATATTTTTTCCCCATCAAGGTAAACCTGAATAGACTGGTTATTGTTATCAGGCTCCACCCGTTTGCTGTTCTGCGCATTTATCGGCGGTATGACTATGTTGCCGTTCCCCGACCAATCCAAGTCCATGTCTAAATTCACTTTACCGCTAACGCTGTTTATGTCGTCAATATCCTTGCCCTCTTGCCATTGCCCGGATAAGGTCATTTTACAGGCAGCCTGATTTGGATTTATGCTGCTGTCCGCTGACAGGTTCAAAACCAGTTTGAAATCTGAAGTATGTATAGACAGGTCATACTTTTCGATTGAAGCCATTGCATCGCCGCTTAACCTCACTTCGCTATTTAAGGCGAAACCTATATCATTATTTTCCACTTCTCCGGTTATCTCCACAGAGGCTTTGTGACGATCCGCCGAAGCATACAGTTTGCCCTTTTTCAGGGTAAACGGAATACTTTTCTGGAATTCGTTCAGGTCCGCGATGGTCAGGTTATTGATGGCTGCCACCATCTCGTTTCTGGCCTGCATCATCTGGGTTTCGAATTGGGGATCGCTCTGTAAGCTGGGGTAGCTCATAAATGTGCCGAAAACTTTATCGCTTAAACTCTCGCTGTGGCTTTTGAGGTTGTTAAGCAGCTGCTGGGGATCTTTAGCAATCCGTGTAAGATCCAGGACCGCATAGTTTTGGTCATAAGAATAACAACTGTCAGGTATAATTTCCAGGATTTCCACCAGGAGGTCCTGTATGCCTTGCATTTGTTCTTCCTGGTAGGTAATGCTCTGTTTTAAGGCCATATTGAAACCGGCCTGCTCCGGTTCATTTAATCCCAGAGGGAAGACGATATATGGGGGCAATTGCCCCGGATTGCCCAGCTCGGAGAAGTCGGCGCCGGCATTGCTCAGGGACTGTATGGTTTCGCGGGTAACGATGATCTCATCTCCCCTTATATAGACCTGTCCCTGAATGTCGTACTCAAGCATTTTGCTCTGGAAACTGCAGCTGCCCTTGCCTTGGGCGAGGCTGAAATCGAGTAGCAATGAAGCATTCCCCGAGACGTTGCTAACCGCGGTGCCATCATCCAGAACCATATTGAAATCTTTGAGATCGGCATTGGCTCGCAGCTGTACAGTATCTGTGGTCAGGGCGTTAAGAACCTGCTGCTGCAACTGCATGGATTGTGCGAAGTAGTTTGTATAATAGTTGATAAAGGCCTGTTTGGGGGATTCCCCGGCGACCGCCATTCCCGGCATGGATAGCAGCATTAGCATCAGGATCAGAATTCCGGCTGTGATCTTTTTCAAAAATCCTACCTCCTTCAATATAATAACAACATATAACATATCTTTATTATAGAATTACAGCCAATATTTAACAAGGAGAAGCAGAATGGCGGCGGTTCTTGCCCTGCCTTTTGAACGCCAATATTTTTGAGGCCGTTTCATAAGCGCATATTGCCCGGTTTGGTTTCCCCCGCTACCAGTAGGTGACTTTGCTCAACTGGCGCTGCAGGGTTTTCCTGAATTTAATCCGGGGATATCCGAAAATCACTACGATTCCGGGCCGGTTATTGGACGGGAGCTGGTATTTTTGCTTGAATTCCTTACTGTACTTGATGAAGTACGGCGGGGCGGATGAAGGAGTTCACAGATTCTGCATACTCTCTGCCGAAGAAAGGCTTCAGCAATCCGGTCATCAGGGGAGAAAAGAACCAGCGCGATTTCTTGATAACGGCCATGATATCATCGGCGAACTGCTGCACCCGGGCAAAGCCGTCCAGGATCAAAATCTCCACATCGCTGGGCGGCAAACCCATGGGAGCGGTGCAGACTGCATCTACGATCCGGGCAATCTTTTCGGGCTCAACCACTCTATCCTGAAAATTGCGGATGCTGCGCGCCGGGACAGCAACAGGCCGTAAAACTGTTCATAGCCGGGCAGGCTTGCTTTATCCGGCAGGGGAAGGACATCTTCAGGGCTCATGTCGCGTCCGCTGATTTGTATGCAATCCTGTGGACAAACGCACATGCAGTGTCCGCAGCCGATGCAGCCAAAAAAACGCTCATTATCGATCTTGAGTCTGCCCTCCGCCATAATCAGAGGCTGGCCTTTGCACACCTCCGCACACAGACCGCAATGAATGCAGCTGTCATAGTCAATCCTGACTGTGGCCGCCGTATCGGCGCGGCCGGTTTTTATAGCCATGCCAATCCTCCCCGTTCCGGTTTTGACAGCGTACCAGGTGCAGTATGCCATGCCGGGGCCGGACCTGGCTATTTGCGTGACTGCACCCACTTATGTACATGGTTCCAATGCTCCACACGAACGATATTCTTGGAGTTTAGATGGCGGTTGTAAGGGTAGTCGAACATGATTACCGGTATACAAGAACTTATTTCTCTGACCAGGTCGTGATGGTCTTCAATCATAAGCTCGACCCGGTTTTCCTGACATGCCGCCAGTTTACTGAAATAATGCATATTGTCGGTGGCATTGAGGATAAGACGATCGTATTCGACGCCGTTTTGAGCCAGCCAGCAGGTAGTAACCTCTTCCACCTGTGGGAACTGCCGGTTGCGGGATGTTATGAGTATGATCTCATGCTGCTGCTTTAACTGGCGGATGACTTCGATGGCCTGGTCTTTGGGCCGCATTTCACGATAGATGTGACCCAGGTAATTGGAAAGAAATTCATCAGCCACGGCTTGATCCCAGCCCAGGGCATCTTCCAGATAATAATAGCGCGGGTCGGGTATAGTGTTGAGCCCCCGCGGCTCACCGAATATTCTGGCATAGTGCATAATCATTTCGGTGGTATGTGTGATCGTGTTGTCTATATCAATACCAATAATCATCGGCTAAAGGCTCCTTCTCCCCTGAATTCGGCTTACGGCCCTATGACGGTCCTTCTCTGACTTTTGCGCAGAAGCCTGACGGCACCTTTATGTTAACACAAATCGGGTGATTAATCCGGAGATTAGATGGCCGGTGCTTGCGTTTAGCGGAACATTTACAAAACTGCTTTATAACGGATCTTGTTGTTACGCTTGTCCCTTCTGCGTAATGTACGGATTTCTTTTTATAAGCTATTGTAGGATATGTTTTTCCTGCTTTTATGCAATAGGCTTGATGAAGTAAGAAAGCGTATCGGCTTGCTCCCACAGGACACGGCTCTTTATCCTGAGCTTTCCGCAAGGGACAATCTCTCATTTCACGCCTCTTTATATCTTTCCGATCTGACGGATATCAACAAGAGGATTGACGAGATTTTATCACTTGTGGATTTAACAGAGCGCGCCAATGAGCCGGTAAAAAATTTTTCAGGCGGAATGAGCAGACGGCTTGGAATTGGCAGGGCTTTGCTCAATGACCCCAAAATTTTGCTTCTGGATGAACCAACGCTAGGCGTGGATGTTCAAAGCACCCATACAATATGGGAGTACATCCGCAATCTAAAGGATTACAGGGAGGATTGTTCACTATCTCAACGACGTCAATGAAAATATGACCAAAAATTTCAGAAACCGCCTTGACGGTGCATTGGTCAGCTATATCGATTAGTTGCGAAACGGCGGAAATATTATCATTGCCGAAACAACGGTGTATGAACAGGATATCCCCTGGGATACGGGATTCGGGGTAAGTGTTTTCGTGTTTGGATTAGTGCTCTCAGGGCTTCTATTCGGTATGTTATCCATGACAAGCGAATGGGAAAATAAAACAACGAAATTACTGAAACTTTCACCCTATCCTGCGGGAATTACGGCAACAGGTAAAATAATTGCCAATATTATCAAATGCTTTGTTTCGGGCCTTGTATTTCTCATCATCTTTTTCCTGATTTCCAAAGCTTTACCTGTTCACACCCTGCCATTTTCACTTTCTTTATTACTGGTTTACGGCATATTTGTCTGTGTCGGCATGTGCATTGGTATTTATATCAAATCGACACTGACAGCCTTTTTGATATCCATTGCGACCGCATTGGCCCTTTGGGTTGGCGGCGGCGGTTTCGGTCCGCTTTCCTATTTCGGAGATATTGCCAATGCTTTGGGAAGCATAAACCCTGCGACTTACGCCATAGAAGTTGTTCGATGGTGCTATTTCAATGGCAATGTTAATCTCGCTGCCGGTTTTACCTTTTTGAGCCTTGCATTTATTGCAGCGTTTTCCTTGATTATTTTTATATATACAAGATGGGTACGCAGTGAGGAGGTCAGATGATGAGAGTATTTACAGCGGAATTAAAAAAACTATTTTTACTGTTCAAAGCCGACCCGAAGTCCATTGTGGCGGGAATCATCGCCCCTACCATCATTCTCCTTGTCTTTGCCCTTACCTTCGGCAATTTTACAGCACTGAAACTGGCTTTTGTCAATGAGGATAGCGGGACTTACGGAACGATGCTTGAAACATCCATCTTCACCCAGATTTCCCCCTTGGGGCAGAATCCATATTTTGAAGCAGTGGAAGCAGACTATGATACGGCGTTTGACCTATATGCCCAAGGAAAAGTAAATGGCGTGGTCGTTGTCGGTGAAAGATTTAGCGCCGACCTACAAAATGGGAAAAACACAAGTATCGAATATCACTTTAACAATTACAATACCGATATGGCCAAAAACTTGCGGCTGTATCTGACCGAAGGGATACTGGATTTCTACCGCGTAACTGATCCAAGGCTTTGCCGAAGGCTGGCTGATTATGGCAGGCTATATGATTTTGACCATGGTAGCAGCGGTTTATGTGTATAGGAAAAAACTTGCCCGAATGGTGGGGTGAGGAATATCAGATAAAAGTCATAATGCCGCATCCTTTATGGAAAGTTCTGAATCGGGGGCGGTCGAGTCCCGGTCACTCTTTCTGAGCATATGCAGGAATTTGGCCACCAGCGCCGGATCGAATTGTGTCCCCGCGTTGTTTTCAATTTCTGCCAGGGCTTCTTCCTCTGACATGGCTTTCCGGTAAGGGCGATCATTAGTCATGGCGTCGTAAGCGTCGACTATCGCTAAAACGCGGCATTCCAGGGGAATATCTTCGCCTTTGACACCCAGCGGATATCCCCTGCCGTCCCAGCGCTCATGATGTTTGAGGATCAAGTCCGAGATGCTGCTCAAGTCCGGAATGGATTGAGCGATGCGGTAGCCGATCTCACTGTGGCGCTGCATTTCCAGCCTTTCGATTTCAGTGAGTGTTCCCGGTTTGAACAGTATTTTATCAGAAATACCAACCTTGCCGATATCATGGAACTGGGCCAGAAGCTGCAGATTGGTGAGCATGTTGGACCTTAGACCGACATAAGTGCCCAGATTCCAGATCAACTCCCGCATCCGTTCGGCATGGCCTTCAGTGAGGAAATCACGGGCCTCCAGGGTCTTCATCATGCCCTGCACCATGCTGCTCCTGAAACTCTGGATATGATTCAGTTTTTCACGGTACATGTTATCGTCCGCTTCTTTATACAGTTCATTGATATCGTGAAAATCAGAGCTGGAAATGGCAAAGCCGATAGAAATACTGATCATTATCTGGGGGTTATTGCTGTTGCATTGTTTTACCGCCCGGTTTATGGCGGCACAGATTTCATGGATCTGGTCTCTGTTGTTATGAGGTATCAAAACCGCAAATTCATCTCCCCCGATTCGGGCCAGCTTGAGGGAATTGTCTAAAGCCGACTGTATGATGGAGGCCGATTTGATCAATAACCGGTCCCCGGCCTCATGGCCAAAAGTGTCGTTGATCAGTTTCAGTCCATCGACATCGCATACGATAATACTGCTGCTGCCTTTTCTCTGCCGCATTTGCTGCTCGAAATAGGTGCGATTGTACAGCCCGGTCAATGGATCGTGAAGGCTTAAATACTTGAGCTGCTGTTCTTTGGTTTTACGCTGGCTTATTTCGGCCTGCAGTTCTTTAACCATGGTTTTGTCCTGGCAAATGAGTAATATCCCTATCAGGTTGCCGCCCTGATCTTTTATGGATGAAATGCTCACCTTGACGGGCAAACCTGTGTTTTGCCGGGTCTTGAGGAACAGTTCTTCTCCCCATATATAACTGGGCCGGCCTTTGATCTCCCTTAAAATATCCGCAAAATCTAAATTGATAATACTGTTGACAGGTTTTCCGGTTATTTCCCTTTTGTCAGTACCCAGGGCCCTTTCACCAGCCTGATTCATATCTGAGATCTCGCCCTGTGAGGTTAAAACCAGGACGATTTCATCGATTTTACTGACGATGTCTTCAGCGCTTATCAACGAAGATACGCTCATAAAGCGGTACTTCGCTTTGACGTACCAGATGGCGAATACCAAAATCAGAAATATAAATTGATCGACGCAGGGATAATCCGGTATGAGCCTGGTCAATATCAGGTCATTGACCGCTCCGATCACAAAAGCGGCGGCCGCAAAGCTGAGAATGATTGCCGACTGTTTCTTTTCTCTTTCCGAAGAGGCGGAGCGCTTCCAGTGCACAACCAAAAGCAAGCATATGAACAGGTAAAGATAGGCGTAGGCATATTCGACTTGTTCGAGCAGCAAAACTGTGGGGTTGTCCCGGAGCGAGTAATTGTTAATCAATAGCTCATAAAAGCTTAATAGTATCCCGGGCAGAAACACCGCCATCTGTTTGACGGGTTTATCCACATATTTCTCTTGGCGGCTGATAATCAGCGCCATAATTAACATCAACCCAGGGTAATTCAACCATCCTAATTCGGCAATCTGACCGAACAAATAGGCGTTGGCCGGATCTATAGAGCTGAATACCATCAGCTCGAAAAAGATATTATGGGCAAATAACAGGCACACCGCCAAAAAGAGGCGGTTTAAATTTTCCCGGGGGTTGGTGTTATAGGCATGAAACCCCATGAATAGGTATACCAAGAGAGCCGTATAATTGAGCAAAATTATCAGCATCAAAAGAACTCCTTGAAATTATAAAAGGCAGATATATATTATATATAAAATTATCGTAAAGTTTGACAAAAAACCACAGAGTTTGAATTATAAAAGGAGAAATGAAAGTTTTTTTATGATTTTGGAAAGGTTTTAATTCAAGAGGCGATCGTCAGACCGCCTCTTGAAAATGCCTGAACCCTTCGCTGAGCGATAAGGGATTCGTACGGCGGGGGAGCTGTTTTTGAAAGCCTAGTAGCAGTCATTCTTGCCGGCGCGTTTAGCCATAATGTAAAGTCCGGTTATGGCAGCGGCATGCAAGGCCCACCATCCAGGTTGCAGAAAACTATAGGTGCCGGGGTCGGCTTTATCATTGCCCATCATTTTTCTTATCGCAGAATTACGGCGATCCATTAAATCGGACAGCAAATTGAATCACTCCTTTCTTTTGAAGCTGTATAAATCTTACGCCATTATTTTTCCCCGCCGGCGATTTAAATCGTTAGGCAAATTCTGACCGTTTTGGATGCTTGGGGATTAAATGCTTGCAGTAAAAAAATTTTTATGTTATCAATGGCATTAGACTGGAAAATCGTACCTGTTCATCATGCCGGGCAAGAACCGAAAACGAGGCTTTGATTATGGAAAGAGCCGAAAAAGGCAGGCTGAGTATCCTGCACGGCACCCCGGGATTAGGCAATAAAACCCTGAGACGCATCATGGCAGAATATACTACCTGTGAGCCTTTTTACCGGGCTCCCAGGTCTGCTTTACAGAATTTTTTGCCGCCCGCTGTAGCCGATGCTTTTATAGAAAGGCGCCGCCGCCTGGATCCGCTGACGATAGGCAGCATGCTGGATAGCCAGGGGGTGGACATAATTTGGCCGGGCGAGAAACGTTATCCTTTTAGCCTCAGGCAGATACCCAACCCGCCGCAGCTGCTCTATTGCCGCGGCCGGGTGGAATTGATTCAGGGACAGTGTTTAGCGGTAGTAGGCTCGAGGAAGGCTACGCAGTACGGCCGCAAAGTGGCCCGGGAGTTGGCTCTAAAGCTGGCCGGGAGGGGATTGACCATTGTCAGCGGGCTGGCCCGGGGCATCGACAGTCAGGCTCATCTGGGCGCCCTCGAAGCCGGAGGAGCAACCGTCAGCGTGCTGGGAAGCGGTATCAATATCGTGTACCCGCGGGAAAACCAGGCCTTATACCAGCAAATCTGCAGTGAAGGATTGGTAATCAGTGAGTTTCCCTGGAGCACTCCGCCATTACCCAATCATTTCCCAATGAGAAACCGCATTATTTCCGGGCTTTCTCTGGGGGTTCTGGTAGTGGAAGCGCGAAAGCAGAGCGGGGCTTTGATCACCGCGGATTTTGCCCTGGAACAAGGCCGCGAGGTATTCGCTGTTCCCGGCCCTATCAGCAGCCTGCATAGCGCTGGAACCAATTCTTTGATAAAACAGGGGGCTAAACTGGTGACCTGTGTTGACGATGTTTTGGAGGAGTTTCCCGGTTGGGCCCCGGCAGAACCGGCTGCAGGCCTGGTGCAACCCGCTCTGCCCATTTATGAGGACACGGAAAACCTGGTGTTAATGCATATGGGGTTCGAGAAATGCCATCGCGATGAACTCTTGCGTTTGACCGGTTTGCAGCCCGGCGATTTAAGCTTGATCTTGCTAAAGCTGGAGCTAGAAGGTATAGTACAATCATTGCCGGGCAATTACTATGTAAAGATTGGCTAGTTTAACAAACACAGGAGAGGTGATATGATTGGCGGGTAGCACCCTGGTTATTGTGGAATCGGCCGCCAAGGCCAAAACATTGGGCAAATTCTTGGGGAAGACCTATAAAATAAAGGCTTCGGTAGGTCATATCAAAGATTTGCCCAAAAGTAAATTGGGAATTGATATTGAAAAATCGTTTGAACCCCAGTACATTACCATTCGGGGTAAAGGCGATATTTTGAAAGATATAAAAGATGAGTCCGCCAAAGCCGGCCGGGTTTTGCTGGCGACCGACCCCGACCGGGAAGGAGAAGCCATCGCCTGGCACCTGCAGAATGCCATGAAAATACCCGCCGGCAGCAAATGCCGCATCGAGTTTCATGAAATAACCAAGGATGCCGTAATGCAGGCCATTAAAAAATCACGCCCGGTAGATCTGGACCGGGTTAATGCCCAGCAGGCCCGGCGGGTCTTGGATCGCCTGGTGGGATACAATCTCAGCCCCTTGCTGTGGAGCAAGGTACGCAAGGGCCTGAGTGCGGGCCGGGTGCAATCGGTGGTAGTCAGGCTTATCTGTGAACGGGAAGAAGAAATCCAGCAATTTGTGAGTGAAGAATATTGGACCATCAATGCTGAGCTGACCGACAATAAAAAGCACACCATCATCGCTAAACTGAATTCATACCAGGACAATAAAATCGAAATCGGCAATGCCGAGCAGAAGGACCGGATCGTCGGCGACCTGGAACAGGCCTCCTTTTCAGTGGCCAAAATAGAGAAAAAGGAAAAACGCAAAAAACCCAGCCCGCCTTTCACCACCAGCACCATGCAGCAGGAAGCCAGCAAGCAGCTGAACTTCTATTCCAAGCGCACCATGAAGGTGGCCCAGGAGCTGTACGAAGGCCTGGAGATAGGAAAAGAGGGCACGGTGGGCCTGATCACCTATCTTAGAACTGACTCCACCCGCATTGCCGGCGTAGCTCAGGAGGAAGCCCTGCAGTTCATCGCCGCACAATACGGTTCCGCATATGCCCCTGTAAAGCCCAATGAATACAAAAGCAAAAAAGGCTCCCAGGATGCCCATGAGGCGATCCGCCCCACCATGGTGGCGCGCACCCCGGAAAGCGTTAAAAACAGCCTCACCCGCGACCAGTACCGGCTCTATAAATTGATCTGGGAGCGCTTTGTGGCCAGCCAGATGACCCCGGCGGTGTATGACAGTGTCACCATCGACATTAAAGGTGGGGACTACGGGCTTAGGGCCACCTCATCACAACTCAAATTCCCGGGCTATAAAAAGGTCTATAATGACCATGACGAAGAGGATATGGGGAAGCCATTGCCGGATTTAAACGAGAATCAGGCTTTAACCCTTAAAGGCCTTAACCCGGAACAGCATTTCACTCAGCCCCCGGCGCGTTTTACCGAGGCCAGCCTGGTGAAGTTCCTGGAAGACAATAACATTGGCCGCCCCAGCACTTATGCCCCCATCATCGATACCATTTTAAAGAGAAATTATGTGGAGAGGCAGAACCGGCAATTTGCCCCTACAGAACTGGGAGTCATCGTAGTTGACCTGTTGAAGGCCAATTTCCCCAAGATCATGGATGTCGATTTTACCGCCCACATGGAGGAAGAACTGGATCAGATTGAAGAGGGCAAGTTGGAGTGGCGCCGGGTGGTGGCGGATTTCTATGAACCGTTTGCGGAGGATTTGGAAAAGGCTAAAGAACTGATCGGCAAAGTGGAGATCAAGGATGAAGAAGCCGGCAAAGCCTGCCCGAAATGCGAACGCCCCCTTTTCATCAAACACGGGCGCTTCGGGAAATTCCTGGCCTGTTCCGGTTTCCCCGACTGCCGCCACACCGAATCCATTAATGAGGAAATCGGAGTGCTGTGTCCTTTGTGCGGCGGGAAAATCGTAGGCTTGAAGAGCAAAAAAGGCCGCCGCTTTTACGGCTGCAGCAATTACCCTGAATGCAAGTTGGTCTCCTGGCAGCAGCCTACCGGAGAATTATGCCCCCAGTGCGGGCAGGTTATGGTGGAAAAGGTCGGAGCCGACAAATCCAAACAGGCGGTATGCCAGAACCCGGAGTGCAAATACATCAAGAAATGAGGCCGGACGGTGCGGATTGACGTCATTGGCGGAGGCCTGGCCGGATGCGAGGCAGCCTATGCCTTGGCCCGGCAGGGCATCCCTGTCGTTATTTGGGAAATGAGGCCCGGCCTTAAAACCCCGGTTCATCAGAGCGGGGATCTGGCCGAATTGGTATGCAGCAATTCCTTAAAATCAGAACAGCCGGATACCGCCCAGGGTTTGCTCAAAAAAGAGATGAGAATCCTGGGTTCTCTGTTGCTGCCCTGCGCAGAGGCGGCCCGGGTTCCGGCCGGTTCGGCCCTGGCCGTTGACCGGGCCAAATTCAGCCGTCTGGTAAGCGAAAAGATAGCGGCCCATCCCCTGATAACGGTTGAGCGGCAGGAGATGCGCTCCATACCGGAGCGTCCCTGTATTATCGCTACCGGGCCCCTGACCTCAGAGGCCATGGCGGACGCGCTGCAGAAGATCAGCGGCGAGGAAAACCTCTATTTTTATGATGCGGTGGCTCCAACCGTTACCAGAGCCAGCCTGGACGAAAGCATAGTATTCAAAGCCTCCCGATATGGCAAGGGCAGCGCGGATTATTACAACTGTCCTATGAATAAGGAAGAATACCTGACATTTTACCGCGAACTGGTGGCGGCCGATGCCCTGGAGCCGCACGCCGCCGACCGGGGAATGGTGTTCGAAGGCTGTATGCCCATTGAGTTCATAGCCCACCGCGGGGTGGATACCCTGCGCTTTGGCCCCATGCGCCCGGTGGGACTCAATTCCCCTGCGGGCGGCCCGCGCCCTTATGCGGTGGTTCAGTTGCGCCAGGAGGATGAAGAGGGAAATTTATGGGGCTTGGTGGGCTTTCAAACCCGGCTGCGCTGGGGCGAGCAGGAGCGGGTCTTGCGTCTAATTCCCGGTCTTAAAAGGGCTGAATTTGTTCGCTACGGGGTGATGCATCGCAACACCTATGTCAACAGCCCCCGCTGCTTGAGTGCCGGCCTGCAGTTTAAATCCCGCCCCGGCTTGTTTTTAGCCGGACAGCTTACCGGCGTGGAAGGGTATATGGAATCTGCCGCCAGCGGTATCTGGGCAGGCTTAAGCCTGGGCCGCCGTCTTCAGGGGAAAGCAGCCCTGACGCTGCCGCAAACCACCATGCTGGGAGCTTTGATTCACCATATCACCACTGACAACCCCGGGAAGTTCCAGCCCATGAACGCTAATTTCGGCATCTTGCCCGGACTGCCCGAGGTAATTAAAGATAAAAAACAAAGAAATTTGGCCTATATGACTAGATCCTTGCAAGATTTGCATGAGTTTTCTGAATTGTTGCAAAACACATTGTAAAAGTCACCTAATTGTGCTAACATTTGTGCTTAGATAAGCAATTCAGGTGAAACCATATGATTTTGCGTTATATTGAAGAATTTTTAAACTATTTGCGGGTGGTAAAAAACGCCTCCAAACTGACCCTGGTCAGTTACCGCACCGATTTGGAACAATATTTTCAATTTTTGGCCCGACGGCATGGCGCCGATGTTGAGGACCTCGATCTGAATAAGATTGACCACAAGTCGGTGCGCGAATATCTGTCCGTCCTGCAGCAGCAAGGGATGCAGCGCTCAACTATGGCCAGAAAACTGGCAGCTTTGCGATCCTTCGTGCGCTACCTGTGCCGGGAGAACGTTTTGCCCAGCAATCCCATCGCCGCGGTGGCCACGCCCAAACAGGACCAGCGCCTGCCCAACTTCCTCTATCCCATCGAAGTCGCCCAGTTGATCGAAGCCCCTGATATCTCCAAACCATTGGGAATGCGAGACCGCGCCTTGCTGGAACTCTTATATGCCACCGGCATCCGGGTGTCTGAGCTGGTCGGCCTGAATGCTGCCGATCTCAACCGGCAGCAGGGCGTTATCAAGGTCGCCGGCAAAGGGGGCAAGGAGCGCATCGTTCCCCTGGGCAAACAGTCGGCCGAATTTCTAAGCCGCTACCTGAAGGTGCGGGAAAGCCTTTTGCACCAAAAAAAGAGCGCCAGCAGCGCCTTATTTTTAAACAGGTTTGGCCGGCAGTTATCGGTTCGGGGGGTAAGGAATATCATTAATAAATACGTGGATGCCCTGGCCATCAACATCAAAGTCAGCCCGCACACCCTGAGGCATACTTTTGCCACCCACCTGCTCAACCGGGGGGCCGATTTGCGCTCGGTGCAGGAACTGCTGGGGCACGTAAAATTGTCCACTACGCAGATATATACCCATTTGACCAAGGAAGACATTAAACGGGTTCATGACCGAACCCTGCCTAGGAGGTAAACATGTTTCAAGGCACAACTATCGTAGCAGTAAGAAAAGGCGGTAAAACCGCTATTGCCGGCGACGGTCAGGTTACCTTCGGCCAGAATACGGTTATGAAGCAGACCGCCAATAAGATTCGCCGTCTCTACGAGGGGCGCATCATATCCGGCTTTGCCGGTTCAGTCGCCGACGCTTTCACCCTTTTCACCCGCTTCGAAGAGAAACTGAAGCAAAGCGGCGGCAACCTTACCAAGGCCGGGGTTGAACTGGCCCGGGACTGGCGCAGTGACAAGGTGTTGAGAAAACTGGAGGCTTTGCTGATTGTCGCCGATCGGGAAAAGATGCTTTTGATTTCGGGAAATGGCGAATTGATCGAACCGGATGACGGGGTGACCGCCATAGGTTCCGGGGGGGCGTATGCCCTGGCGGCAGCCCGGGCTTTGGTGAGGCACACCGATATGGAGGCCGAAGAAATCGCGCGCCAGGCTCTTTCTATCGCGGCTGATATCTGTATATACACCAACCACCACATTACCGTGGAGACCATCGCATAGACTGGTCAGTTAGGAGGAAACCGTGCACAACCTTACCCCTAAAGAGATCGTTGCCGAATTGGATAAATACATCGTGGGCCAGAAAGAGGCCAAAAAGGCGGTGGCCATAGCTCTGCGCAACCGCTATCGCCGCAAACTGCTTAAGGCCGAATGGCAGGAAGAAATATATCCCAAAAATATCATTATGATAGGTCCTACCGGTGTGGGCAAGACTGAAATCGCCCGCCGCCTGGCCAAAATGGTAAAAGCCCCTTTTGTCAAAGTTGAAGCAACCAAATTCACTGAAGTGGGTTATGTAGGCCGGGATGTTGACTCAATGGTAAGGGATCTGGTGGAAACCGCCATTCGCATGGTGAAAGCCGAGAAAATGGAAGAGGTAGAGGACCGCGCCCGTATGCTGGCCGAGGAGCGCTTGGCGGAATGCCTCTTGCCGCGCAGGAAAAAGAGCCTGGCTGCCATAAACCCCCTGGAGTTGTTTTTGGGCGGCGCAGCCCAGCAGCAGCAGGCCCAGGATGAGGAGCAGGAGCCCAAATCGATGGAAGAACAGCGCCAGATTCTGCGGCAAAAGATTTCCCGCCTGGAAATGGAAGAAACGATAGTTGAAATTGAAGTTGAAGAAAAAAGCCCCTCTTTTCTCGAGGTTTTTTCTGGATCCGGGATGGGGGACATGGGGGTCAACCTCCAGGATATGTTCGGCAACCTCATGCCCGCCAAGCGCAAAAAGCGGAAAATGACGGTTGCGGAAGCCCGCAAGATATTGATCTATGAGGAAGCCGGGCGCTTGATCGACATGGATGAAGTATATCGCATCGCTATAAACCGGGCTGAGCAGGATGGCATCATCTTTCTCGATGAAATCGACAAGATAGCGGGCCGGGAAGGCGGTTACGGACCCGATGTGTCCCGGGGCGGCGTGCAGAGAGATATTCTGCCGGTGGTGGAAGGCTCCACTATCATGACCAAATACGGCGCGGTTAAGACCGATCACATGCTGTTTATCGCCGCCGGGGCCTTTCATGTCAGCAAACCTTCGGACCTGATCCCCGAGCTGCAGGGGCGCTTCCCCATCCGGGTGGAACTGCAGACCCTCAATAAAGAGGACTTGAAGCGCATCCTGACCGAACCCCATAATTCTTTGCTGAAGCAGTACACGGTGCTTCTGGCCACTGAAGAGGTGAAGATCGATTTCAGCCCGGAGGCCATTGATTACATCGCCGCCGTAGCCACCGAAGTGAATGACCGCACCGAGAACATCGGCGCCCGCCGCTTGCACACCATCATGGAAAAGGTCCTGGAGGATTTATTGTTCCACTCACCCTATATGCAGGGTCAGGCAATCGCTGTAGATCAGGCCTTTGTTAATCAGCGCCTGGAAAAAATAGTGCAGGATGAGGATTTGAGCAGATTTATATTGTAGGAGGTCATCTATATGGGCAGAACGCTTTTAGAGAAATCGCGCTCCATTAACAGGTCTCTGCAGAAAATCGGAGGCAACCCGGTCAATTTCTATGAGATCTGTGAAGTGCTTTCACTTAACCTGGAGTGCAGCGTCTTCATAGTGGGCCGCCGCGGACAGATCGCGGGATACGCCTTTCACCCCGATACCGCTTGTGCTGATATCCAAAAGCTGATTTACCATGCCGAGCGCTTCCCGGAGAGCTTTAACCAGGAGTTCACCAATATACAGGAGACCCAGACCAATGTGGTTCTGGAAAAGGGGCGCAAATGCATTTTTAACTACAACAACGGGGACTGTGAGTGTTCAGACCGCGTCTGGTCCATTACCCCGGTATTTGGAGGCGCCAAGCGCATCGGCACCTTGATACTGGTGCGGGATAACGCCAGTAAATTTACGGAAGAGGACATCGTCCTGGCCGAGTACGGGGCTATTGTGGTGGCCAATGAAATCATGCGCATGACCTCGGAGCGAGTAGAAGAGCAGGCCCGCAAGAAGGCCTCGGTGCAGATCGCCCTGGCCACACTGTCTTACTCGGAAAAAGGCGCCATCGAGCATATCATCGCCGAGTTGAACGGCACCGAAGGTTTGCTGGTAGCCAGCCGCATCGCGGATAAAGTGGGGATCACACGCTCGGTCATCGTGAGCGCCTTAAGGAAGTTCGAGAGCGCGGGGGTTATTGAGTCGCGCTCCCTGGGCATGAAAGGCACCTATATCAAGGTACTGAACGATTACCTTTTTGAGGAACTGAGAAAATAGTCCTGTAAGACCGGGAAACACAAGGGCTGGAGGTTGGGCTTCGACAAAAGTAAGCCTAATTTCCCAGTCCTTATTCTTTTTTTCTGCACCGGAAAAGCAAACCCCGCAAGGCATGGCTGCTAATTGTAATTTCTGAGTATATAACCAAGTCGTAAAACTTTTGTAAAATTACGGATTTATGTGATGTTTCTGCTAATAATTGCAGGAATTTTGTTGAGTCGAGTAGAAGCATTGCTTTAGCTTGGATAATACAAAAAGGGGTGATAAATTGCTCAGCCGGGTATTCAATTCAGGAACTCAGTCCCTATTAAATAGGGCAATGGACATCACCTGGCGTGCTAAAGAAGTCACGGCCGATAATATAGCTAACGTGGATACGCCGGGATTTAAACGCAGCGAGGTGCTCTTTGCCAAAAACATGCGCAAGGCCTGGCTTTTAGGACCCGGGGACAAACGGCTGACGACTACCGATCCCAGGCATATTCAAGGCCGGGCGGCGCGGACGGGCGCGTTGGATACTATAGTGGTCGATCAAATCACCGACTCATCCTACCGCAATGACGGCAACAACGTGGACATTGACGCGGAAATGGCGGGTTTGACTAAGAACAACCTCTTATACGAAGCCCTTAGTCAGAGCATGAGCAATGAGATTCGCTTGCTGCGCCTGGCCATTACCGGAAGGGGGTAAAACATGAGTTTTCTCGATGGCATCGACATCAGTGCCAGCGGTTTAACGGCCCAGAGATTGCGCTTGGACACCATTGCCAACAATATGGCCAATGCCGAGACCACCCGGGTCGCGGGGGGGACCGGGCCTTATCGCCGCCAGGTGGTTTTGTTCGAAGCCCGTCCTGGCAGCGCGGTGAAGGGCAGTTTTGCCGCTATATTAAAAAGCAGCCTGGAATCTGGCGGAGGCGGGGTCAGAGTAAGCGCGATTCATTCGCTCAATGATGATGAAGCCCCCTTCAAGAAGGTTTACGAGCCGGGTCATCCCGATGCGGATGAACAGGGCTATGTCACTTACCCCAATGTCAACATGGTTGAGGAAATGGTCAACATGATATCGGCCACCCGGGCTTATGAGGCGAATGCCAAGGTTATCGAAGCCACCCGGGCCATGGCCGCCCGGGCGTTGAACATCGGCAGATAGAGGAGTGATCCCTGATGGCCATAAACCCCATTGATCTGAATGTGTTATCTCCTGCGGCCGCCCCGGGCGAAGTCAGACCTCAGGCTGCCCCGGGACAGGGCGGCAGTTTCTGGAACAGCCTGCAAGAGGCCCTGGGCAGGGTGGACAGCCTGCAGCAGGAGGCCTCGCTGAGCGCGCAGCAATTAGCCCTGGGAAGTGAGGATTTTTTGCATAACACCATGATTGCCTATGAAAAAGCCAATCTGGCTTTGCAGCTTACCATTGAAATACGCAACCGCCTGGTAGAGTCCTATCAGGAAATCATGCGCATGCAGATGTAAACAGGCAGGGGAGAAAAAAGATAGATGGAAACCTTTTTGAACAGCGCCAGGCAGCTTGCCGCTGGCGCAAGAGGACTTTGGGCGGAGATGAGCCTGAACCGCAAAGTCCTCAGTGTCGGTTTAATCGCTTTAGTGATTTGTATTGCAGCCGTAGCCTGGGTGAATGTCACCCGGGTCGATTATGAACCGCTCTATACGCAACTTAGCGACAAGGACGCCGCAGCCATAGTAGCCAAATTAGGAGAACTGGGAACCCCATACCAGCTGGAGGACAACGGCCAGACCATACTGGTTCCCGCTGAAGCCAAGTACAATACCCGCCTGAAACTGGCCGAGCAAAACCTGCCCCAGGGTGAATCGGGTTTTGAACTTTTTCGGCAGAGTACCAATTTCGGCGAAACCCAGACCGATAAGCGGGTTAAATATCTGGAAGCCTTGCAAGGGGAACTGGCCCGCACCATCCAGCGCCTGGAAAAGGTAAAAGCCGCCAAGGTCAACCTGGCCCTCCCCGAGCAATCCTTATTTTCTGAACAGGACGAACCCGCCAAGGCTTCGGTAGTCATAAATACCGAGCCCGGCCAGAGCCTGAGTCCTCAAGAAGTCCAGGCGGTGACCAATCTGGTAGCCAACAGCGTAGAGCGGCTTACCGCCGAGAACGTGGTCATCGTCGACCAATACGGCACGCTCTTGTCAGATGTCCTGCCCCAGGAGAGCCTGGCGGCCTCATCACAGCTGCAGATGCAGATGGCTCTGAAAAAGGAATACGAAAAAGAAAAACAGACCGCCATTCAAACCATGCTGGACAAAACCCTGGGCATAGACAATGCCGTGGTTCGCGTCAACGCTGAACTCAACTTCAACGACCGTGAGGAGCGCACCGAGACCTACAATCATGATCCCGAAGGGGCCTTCATTCGCAGCGAGGAGATCATCAAAGAGTCCGGCACTACGCCTTCTGCTGCGGCGGCTCCGGGAACGGACAACAATATACCGCAATACACCGAGGTCGACAGCACTCAGGGATCTTATGACAAATCCCAGACTTCTCGCAATTACGAGATTGATAAAACTGAAACCGTCACCCGCTATGCTCCGGGCGAGGTCAAATACGATTACCTCACCATTTCGGTCCTGGTAAATAATGCGGCCACTCAGGGGCTGAAACTGGGGTCGACTGAAGCGGAAAAAATAAATACGGTTCGCAATATTGTGGCAACCGCCTGCGGACTGCGAGAAAATCGGGACAACGAGAATGTCAGCCTGGAAGAAAACATATCGGTGGCCTTTATCGATTTTCATCCCCAGCCTGTGCCGGAAGCAGCCGTCCCCGGTACGGTCGGCCAGCTGCTGAACAGCGGGTGGATGCCCTGGGCTCTGGCCGCAGCGGGCCTGCTGGCCTGTCTGGCAGTGTTTTTGAGCATGAGGGGCAAAAACAGGGTTCCACAGGTTGAAGCCGGCGTGCCCCTGAGCGGTTTCGAGGCGGTGGCGGACGAAGAAATCAGTCTGGAGAAGCTGATTGATAAAAACATGACGCCCGCCGACCGTGAAAGCCAGAAGATCAAAGAAGAGATCGACAAATTGGTGCAAAGCAATCCTGAAAATGCAGCCCAGGTAATCAAGTCCTGGCTGCTGGAAGGTTAGAGGTGAAAGCCATGGTAGCCAGAAAGACTTTAAGCGGCAGGCAGAAGGCTGCCAATTTTCTGATTTTTCTGGGTCCCGAAAAATCAGCTCAGATCTTCAAATATATGAGTGAAGAAGAAATAGAACAGTTGACCCTGGAAATCGCCAATATACGCCAGATATCTTCGGAACGCATGGACGAAATTTTTCGCGAGTTCTTTGAAATGTGCCTGGCCCGGCATTTCATCAGCCAGGGTGGCATCGCCTATGCCAAGGAGATCCTGGAAAAAGCTTACGGCGAAGAAAAGACGACTGAGATTATTTCGCGCATTTCGGCCTCTTTACAGGTCAGGCCGTTTGATTTCATGCGCAAAACCGAACCCGCCCAGCTGCTCAATTTTATCCAGGGCGAGCACCCCCAGACCATCGCCTTGATACTGGCTTATCTGGAGCCGGATAAAGCCTCCAGCATACTTGGCGCTCTGCCCCCGGAGCGTCAGGCCGAAGTGGCCAAGCGAATTGCCATCATGGATACCACTTCGCCGGAGATCATTAAAGAGGTGGAGAATGTCCTGGAGCGCAAACTGTCCACCATCGGCCCTCAGGAGCTGGCCAGCGCCGGCGGCGTCAGATCGGTGGTTCAGATCCTCAATCTGGTCGACAGAGGCACGGAAAAAACCATCATGGAGGCGCTGGAGGTTCAGGATCCGGAATTGGCCGAACAGATCAAGAAACTGATGTTTGTGTTTGAAGATATAGTCACGATTGATGACCGTTCCATTCAGCGCTTTCTGCGCGATGTGGAATCCCAAGACCTGTCTATGGCGCTCAAAGGCAGCAGTACCGAGGTATCCCACAAAATTTTCAGCAATATGTCCACCCGGGCTGCTGATATGTTGAAAGAAGATATTGAATTTATGGGGCCGGTCCGCTTGAGAGACGTTGAAGAAGCGCAGCAGCGCATTGTCAATGTGATTCGTCGCCTTGAAGAAACCGGAGAAATAGTGGTGGCCCGCGGCGGAGGAGATGAAATCATTGTCTAACATTATCAAAGGCAGTGCATTGCAGCGCTCCAATCCCAGGCTGATTGAGCTGGCGGGGATAGGTCTGTTGGAAACCGCCCCTCCCCAGACCCATTCAGCGGAAAGGCCCCGGGAGGAAGACCGGGAGCAGTTTGAGTACTTGCGGTTGGAAAGCCAGAAAGTCTTGCAGGAAACCGAAGCCATGATCGTTGACCTCCTGGAAAAAGCCCGGGAGGAGTCCGGGGCCATTATGGCGGCGGCCCGGGATGAAGCGGAGATCATGCAGATACAGGCTTCTCAAGCCGCCCATGAAATGAAAGAAAAGGCTCTTAAAGACGGCTACCGGGACGGGCTGGAGCAGGCCAGGCTGGAGACGGCCGCTTTAAAGGCCCGGGCCGAAGAAGAAAGCCGCTCCCTGGTGGAGAATGCCCGGGCGCAGAAGCTGCAAACCATACGGGACTGCGAAGCCGATATTTTGCGCCTATCTATGGCGATCGCCAGAAAGGTGGTGGCGGCAGAGCTGGCGACCAACCCCGACGTTATCCTCGGCGTGATTCGCGACGCCACCGCTTTGCTGGACAGTCCCGACAATATAACCGTGCACGTTAATCCCGCTGAATTGGACCAGGTGCTGGAGGAGATCGGATCAGGGCTATACAGCGACGCCAATCAAGGGATGATCCAAGTCAAGGCAGTGGCCGATCATCGCATCAGTGCGGGCGGGTGTACGTTGGAAAGCGAAGTGGGGATGATCGATGCCCGCCTGGAGACCCGTCTGGATAATATGGAACAGCTCCTGCGGGAAGTGAGCGGCGATGATTGACCGGGCAGTTTTCACCAGACATCTGCAAACCGTCGACAAGGCCCAGTTGTGTCTGGTCAAGGGCAGGATATCACAGGCCATCGGCCTTACGCTGGAAGCGGTTGGCCCGCGCTTGAGCCTGGGTGAGTTGTGTTTCATCCGCAGCAATTATGCTAATCATCCCCTAACTTCTGCGGAAGTGGTGGGATTCAAAAATGACCGCATCCTGCTGATGCCGCTGGGCGAAGTGGAAGGGATCGGCCCGGGGAGTGAATTGATCGCCACCGGCAAAACCCTGCAGGTAAAAGTGGGTATGGACTTGCAGGGCCGGGTCTTGGACGGTCTGGGGCAGCCCATCGACGGTAAAGGCCGAATCAAGGCAGAAGCCACCTATCCGGTCATGAATCAGCCCCCCAACCCCATGGAGAGATCCCGCATCAAGGAAGTCCTGCCGGTGGGGGTCAGGGCCATTGACGGGCTGAATACGGTGGGGCGCGGGCAGCGGATTGGCATCTTTGCCGGCAGCGGGGTGGGAAAAAGCACCTTGATCGGCATGACAGCGAGAAATACGGCGGCTGACATCATCGTCATCGCCCTGATCGGGGAGCGCGGCCGCGAGGTCAGGGAATTTTTGGAGAAGGACCTGGGAACGGAAGGGCTGGCCCGATCCGTGGTAGTAGTGGCCACCTCCGATCAACCGGCCCTGGTGCGGCTGAAAGGAGCCTTCGTGGCTACCAGCATAGCTGAATATTTCCGCGACCAGGGCCTTGACGTGCTTTTATTGATGGATTCTTTGACCCGTTTTGCGCTGGCGCAGCGTGAAGTAGGCCTGGCCATCGGTGAGCCGCCGGCCACCCGGGGCTTTACCCCCTCGGTTTTCGCGCTGCTGCCCAAACTCCTGGAGCGGGCCGGAACCGCGGCCCGGGGCAGTATAACCGGACTTTACTCGGTCCTGGTGGAGGGCGATGATATCAATGAGCCCATCACCGACGCGGTGAGGGGCATTGTGGACGGGCATATTGTTTTGAGCAGAAACATCGCTGCGCAGAATATCTACCCGGCTATTGATATACTGCAGAGTATCAGCCGGGTCATGATCGACCTGGTCGACGACCAGCACATGCGGGTGGCCAATTATTTTCGCAGTGTTCTGGCCACTTACGAGGAGGCCCGGGACTTAATCGACATCGGGGCCTATAAGGAAGGCGCCAACCCGCGCATAGACCGGGCCATAACCGTCATTGAGCAATGCCAGACCTTTTTGCGCCAGGATATTCATGAAGAGGCCCTATTCCCGGATACTTATACGGCCTTGCAAAATATCGCCGACAGGCAGGGATAAATAATGAAAGCTTTTGATTTTAGGCTGCAAACCAAACTGGATATCTCCACACTGCAGAAGGACATTGCCCGTGAGAACCTGCAGGCCAGCCTGCAGGTGCGCGATGAAATCGCCCAAGAGCTCAACCAGCTGGCAGACCGGGTGCAGGCCATTGAGAGCAGCATCAGGGAAACAAGCGACCCGGCCCCGTTTTCTTACCTGCTGGCCCGCCGCCAGTATCTGCCGGTTTTGCACATGCGCAAAAATGAGGTGCAAAGCCATTTGCACGAAGCGGAATCCGTAGTGGACACCATGCGCGTCAAGCTGTTCGAGCAGGCCCGGGAAACCAGCACCCTGGAAAAGCTGAAGCAGCGTCAATTTGAAGAATACCGGAAAGAAGCGCAGCAGCAAGAGCAAAAGGTCATAGATGAACTGGCCGTGGCGGGTCATTTTCGGAAAAATCTCAACAAGGTGTAAAGCAGGAGTCTGTCAATGACGAATAGTTTAAAGACAGTTAAATTATTGGGCCTGGGCCTACTGGTCTTGGCGGCCCTGTCGGCCGGCTGGTATTTTTTGGTCGCCCTGGGGGTCTTGACGGCTCCGCCGGCCCTGCAGAATCTGCCCGGGATGAGTCCGGCTTCAGGCGGGGAGAAAACTCCGGATAAAGGCAGCCCTGCCGAGCTGGTACAGCTGGAACAGAACCTGGCGGAACAGCAAGCCGAGATCAACGAGCTACAGGCCAGCCTGTCGGCCGCTGAGACCGCCCTTATGCAGAGCCAGGACAGTGAAGCCCGCTTAAAGGAAGAGGTAGCCCGCTTGAACCAGGAGGTCCTCAACCTGAAATCCGGGGCCGCGGCCAAAACGGCGGCTTATAAAGATATGGCGCCTTATTTCGCCAATATGAAGGCTAAAGATGCCGCCGACATCCTGTCCCGTTTAAAAGATGATGATATTATCGGCATTCTCTCCGCTATGGAAAAAGAAACCGCAGCCGAGATTCTGCCTTTTATGAATCGTGACCGGGCCGCCGCCGTTGCCTCCAAGATGCTGGTGACGGAGCCGTAAGCGTCGGGTGTGGGCGTAAGGTGTTTCAAATAGCGGCCGAGACGCCTTATTCCGACCCCTGAATCTGAAGAAAGGAGGTGAAAGTATATTGCAATGCAGCGTAAACCAGGTAGTAGCGGCCAAAGCGGAGAAGCCCGCTCCATCCGCAAGGAACAAAAGCGAAGCGGCTTCCGCTCAGCTTAATGGGAAAAGAGCCTTTAAGCATCAGCTCATGAAAGCCCGATCCCATAGCGATAAGCCCCGGCACAAGGCCGCAGAACCCAGGGCTTCAGAGCCGCAAACCGCATCAAGTCCCGCTGAGGCAATGGCCGCTCCGCTCCCGGACGGGGAGAGCTTGTGCGCCGATGCCCTGACCGTCCCGGATTCAGCCCCGGAGACAATCAACCCGGATGCGGGCGGTGAAGTACAGCAACCGGCTGAGGCATTGCCGGTCTTGCCCGCGGAGACGCCCGGCAAGATACAGGGCCGTGATGCTCAGCAGTCCGGCGCAGCGGGTGCAAGCGGTGCGGCAACAGCCAGTTCCGGCCCGGTTCAGACCGCCGCCCCTCTGGAAGGCGAAGAGTTCCTGAACAATTCCGGCGGTGCGGAGGCTGAAAGCCATAAAAACAGCGCGGCCGGGCATGATGGCAGGGAAAGGTTCAAAATGATGCTATTAAGTCATAAGAACCAGGTCCTGCTCAAGCTGAAAGTGCATCAGGATGTAGCCGCCCCCCAGGAAACAGCGGAGAGCAACCCGGGGCAGGCCAGGAAACTGCTGGATTTCGAGAGCCGCCGCCTCAACGCGGCCCAGCTGCCGGAGGGCATTACAACCTCCGCCGGGCATGCCGCGGTTTCAACCGAAGCGGATGCGGATCCCTCCCTGTTGGTAAACACCCGGGAAACCCCGGGCGCAACCCGGGTAATTATCGGCGCCCCGGACAATTCCGGCAAGGCTCTTCACAACCCGGCCCAAACCCAGGAGCTGTTCGATCAGATCGTGGAGCGGGCCAAACTGATGGTAAAACTGAGCAGTTCGGAGATGAATATCGATCTGAAACCGGATTCGCTGGGGAAATTGTCCATCAAAGTGCTGGTTGAAGACGGACTGGTCACGGCCCGGTTTATCACCGACAACCATCAGGTCAAGCAAATGCTGGAGTCAAACCTTACTCATCTGCGCCAGAACCTGGAAAACCAGGGGCTGAAAGTAGACCGCACCGAGGTTGAAGTACAGGTCGGCAATCAACAGGATTTCAGCGGCATGAGCGACTGGAACCGGGACAATTGGGGCAATCAGCGCAATTTAGGCCATCGTTCCAACCTGGACGGGGAGGAAGCCCTGCCGTTGGAAATGGAGACTGCGGGTATAGCAGGCCCGGAGATTGAAGCTCTTTATGGATACTCTGCTGACGGTGAGATGAACATATTGGTTTAGGAGGTGATCAGATGACAGTAGAAGCTACTGCGGCCGCAGCCAATAACACGGCTCAAACCGCCGCTAAATCCAATAAATCCATTATGGATAAAGACGACTTCCTCAAACTGCTGGTTACGGAATTGCGCTATCAGAATCCGCTTCAGCCCATGGAGGACAAGGAATTTATCTCACAGATGGCCACGTTCAGCTCGCTTGAACAGATGCAGAATCTGAACAGCACCATGACCGGCCTGGCCGACACCATCAATAACCGCTGGCTGCCCAGCATGATGATGCAGCAAGCCGGACAGATGGTGGGACGGGAGGTGGCCTACCTCTATCTGGATGAGAACGAAGAGCTGCAAAGCACGGTTGGCATCGTGGACTCGGTGATTATGCGCCAGGGCACTCCTTATCTGGTGATTCAAGGCCAGGAGGTGAGCATGGAGGCGGTGATTGAACTGGGTGGTTCGGTGGTAGGCATGGAAACCGCTTATTACAGCCAGATCCTGGACAAACTGGATCAGCTGCTGAAACAGCTCGGAGTCGAAACGGAGGAATCCCATGATTGAGGGTCCATTATTCCCAACCCAACCCATACAGCCGCTGGGTAAGAAAAACGTTCAGCCCGGTCCGGGCAAGACCGGCTCTGCGGGGTTTGAAAAGCTGTTGGAAAAAGAGATCGGCCGCGGGCTGAAATTTTCCAAGCATGCCCAGGAACGCCTGCAGTCGCGCAACATCCAATTGTCCAAAGAGGATGTGGACCGGATCCAGAACGCGGTTACCCAGGCTCGCCAAAAGGGCTCCCGGGATTCCCTGATCATAATGGATCGTCTCGCTCTGGTGGTCAGCGTCAAGAATAATACCGTGATAACCGCGGTGGATGATCAGAGCATCAAACAAAACGTATTTACCAACATTGACAGTGCAGTCATCATTTAGGGCTGGACCTCTCAGGAAGCCCTGGATGCGGAGCGATGGAAGCATCCACAAGTAACGCTCTTTAAAGGAGGTCATGAAAAACATGATGCGATCAATGTATTCGGGCGTGTCCGGTTTGAAAAACCATCAGACCCGAATGGACATAATAGGCAACAATATCGCCAACGTCAATACGGTGGGTTATAAGAAGAGCCGGGTGGTGTTCAAAGAGGCCTTATATCAGACCATGCGCGGCGCCTCATTGGCCACCGACGCCCGGGGCGGCACCAACCCCATGTCTATCGGCCTGGGGATGACCATAAGCAGTATCGACCAGATCCATACCCCGGCTCCGGCAACTGTAACCAATAAGTCTACAGATATGGCTATCGATGGCAGCGGCTATTTCATGCTCAGCAACGGCGGGCAGATATATTACAGCCGGGCCGGGAACTTCGACTTTGACACCATGGGCTACCTGGTCAGCACCAGCAATGGTTACCGGGTGCAGGGCTGGGTGGCGGACGCCAATGGAATCATCGATACTGTCCAGGCCGCCCGGAATATCGATATTTCAGCCTTTAGAACCATTGCCCCCAAAGCCACCGAAAACGTGGTCTTCTCAGGCAATTTAAATTCCACCCTCACCATTCCGCAAATCGCGGGCAGTGACATCGACCCCGCCGACGGCGGGCAGCACCCTGCAGCCGATAATGCGGTCATAACCTCGAAAACGGTTTACGATTCACTGGGGAATGAAGTGACTTTATATTTCAGGTTCTTCAAGCATGAGGTTGAGAGCGGTCCGCCCCCGGTAAGCGACTGGGCCTGTGATATATCGCTGGATCCGGAATTTGAGAATATGGAAGCTTACGATGATGCCGCCGATTTCGAAGCCCTGGACATTGCTGCCGGAGAGAGCCCTGCCGGCGGTACCCGCATGCTGCGCGTCTACAACCTGCAGTTTGACGAAGGCGGGGCTATCATCCTGCCTGAAGCCGCCCAACTGCAATTGACTGTGGACCGCTCCCAGGAGGGGGCCAATGACCTGGTGCTGGACATCGATTTCGGCGGTTTGACTCAATTCAACACCAAATCGTCCGCCTGGGTCGAACACCAGGACGGATATTCCATGGGCAGCCTGTCGAGCTATAGTGTCGGCATTGACGGCACCATACAGGGAGTCTATGACAACGGAGCCATCATGAACCTGGCCCGGGTGGCCCTGGCCAATTTCCAGAACCCCTCCGGACTGCTGCAGATGGGAAGCAACCTCTACCAGCAATCCAGTAACTCCGGGGACCCCTCTATCGGCGGGCCCGGTAGTCAGGGCATGGGCGCCATTCTGCCCAGCAGTCTGGAAATGTCCAATGTCGACCTATCGGAGGAGTTCACCGATATGATCATCACCCAGAGGGGTTTTCAGGCTAATTCCCGGGTGATAACCACCTCGGATGAGATGCTGCAAGAATTGGTCAATCTGAAGAGATAAGCCGCGGCTCCGGGGGCCAGGCCCCCGGAGCATATGACCAGAGGTGAGAAATGATATATTTAACCCGTTTAAACGGTGAAGTACTGTTGGTCAATATAGACCTTATCGAGTTGATGGAAGAGACGCCGGATACGGTCGTTACCTTAACCACCGGCCGCAAGCTGGTGGTCAAAGAAAGCGTCCGGCACATATCCGCCCAGATCATCAAGATAAAGCGCGCCATTTTCACTACATTAAAGAAATAGAACGGGCAAGGAGGAATTGCGATGGCGGAGGAAAACGGCCTGGAGAAAAAGGCCAAAACCGGGTTTGACGGCAAAATTATCATAATCGGGATGGTGTTTTTTCTAGTGGCGGTGGGCGCTTCCTATTTGATCATGGACCGCCTCCTGGCTCCGCTTATGCCGCCCAAGGCTGATAGCGCTGAAGTGAAAGTGGGAGCTTTGCTGTCGGTGGGAGAGTTCACCACCAATATCAATGACGTCAACGGAACCCGGTTTTTGAAGGTAGAGGTCACCATCGAGACCGACGAAAAGAAAAAAGAGGATGTCAATAAGAATATGGCGGTGATCAAAGATACCATTCTCAACACTTTTGCGGGCAAAACCGTGGCCGATCTGGATATCCGCAACCGCGACAATCTCAAAGCCGAGATAACCAGGCAGCTCAATGCCAAGCTGGGAGCCGAGGTAATAAGGAATGTGTATTTTACCAAATTCATCATGCAATAGCTGGAGCAGGCCTAAGGGGAGGGTCTTTTGTGAGTGAAGTTCTGTCGCAAAACGAAATTGACGCTTTGCTTTCAGCCTTGAGCAACGGGGCGGTCAATGCGGAGGAATTGAAAGAAGAGCAAAACCGTAAGCGCATCCGGGTTTATGACTTTCGCAGGCCCAGCAAATTCTCCAAGGATCAGATCCACACCCTGCAGGTCATTTACGATAACTACGCGCGCTCCCTGGGCACCTATTTATCGGCTCAACTGCGCACCCCGGTGCAGCTTGAGGTGCTGTCAGTGGAACAGTTGAGTTATGAAGAATTTATCCGTTCCATTCCCAACCCGACCATATTAAATATTTTTTCACTATATCCCCTGGAAGGCAATGCCATCATGGAGATCAATCCCAACCTGGGCTTTGCCTTCTTAGACCGCCTCCTGGGCGGACCGGGCAGCACCCTTCCCAAGGTCAGAGGTTTGACCGAAATCGAGCAGAGCGTTATAGAACGCATTGTTCAACGCATGTTGGATTATTTTGAAGAACCCTGGGGAGGGATCATCGAGCTGCGTCCATCCCTGGAAAGAATGGAAACCAACCCCCAGTTTACGCAGCTGGTGTCTCCGGCGGAAATAATGATGATGGTTTCCCTGGAAGCCCGTATGGGAAATGTGATGGGCATGATCAACATCTGCATACCATTTCTGGTTTTGGAACCTATTATGGATCGCTTGAGTGTGCATTATTACTACTCCACCAGCACCAAATCCAGAAGCCCGGAGAATGTCGCTGCCATTCAACAAAAGCTGGAAAACACTTTCATTCCCGTTAAAGTGGTCCTGGGGAGAACCACCATCACAGTAGGGGATCTGTTGGAACTGGGTATAGGCGACGTGATCTCCCTGGAGCGCAATATCAAAGAACCTCTGGAAGTGGCGATTGGCCAAAAAACCAAATTCCTGGCCAAACCCGGCATCTATGAAAGTCGTAACGCAGTGCAAGTTTCCCAGGTGATGAAGGAGGGAAATGACGATGAATAACGGAATTCTGTCCCAGCAGGAAATCGATGCTCTCCTGGCGGGCGGGAATAAAAAAAGCGGCCAGAATACGGCCGAATTGATCACAGAATTTGAACGCGACACTTTGGGGGAAATCGGCAATATCTCCATGGGCACCTCAGCGACTATACTGTCGACTCTGCTGCACCGCAAGGTAGCCATCACCACCCCCGAGGTTAAAGTAATCAGCCGCGAGCAATTGCGCTCTGATTTCCCCATGCCTTATGTGATCGTGGAAGTGCAGTACCGCGAAGGTCTGCACGGCGCCAACGTGTTTGTGGTTAAAACCGAGGATGCCGGTATGATCGCCGATCTCATGATGGGCATGGAACCCCGCGCGGGGCGCAGCAGTCTCAGTGAAATCGAGTTAAGCGCGGTTGGAGAGGCTATGAACCAGATGATGGGTTCAGCCACTACCAGCCTGTCCACCATGTTCAACACCCGTATTGATATTTCCCCGCCCTTGCTGACGGTGGTCAACCTGGGGGAAGAAAAACTGGGTTTACACAGCATGTTTGAGGAACTGGTTACCATCAAATTCCAGATGAAGATAGAAAACCTTCTGGAAAGTGAGATCATGCAGATCACCCCCATCGAAGCGGTCAAACATATGATGGAAATGCTGACCGGTGACAGCTGCCCGTCAGAATCTCAGCAAACGGACAGTTCATTGCCAGAGCCGGAGACGGATGATCATTTTGAACAGCTGGAAGCCGCACTGGCCCGGGACAGTCTGGGGACTGACCGCCCGGCCGGTCCTGAGACGGCGTTTGCGGCTGAACCGCCCCCGCCGAAGCCAACCCCGGCATCCCTGACGGTGCAGCCGGTACAGTTTGCTTCTCTGCACGAATTTCCTCTGGGTTCCATGCCCCAGAACATCGGCCTTATCATGGATGTTCCCCTGGATGTATCGGTGGAGCTGGGCAAGGCCCGCAAGACCATCAAAGAGGTTCTGGAACTGCAGCAGGGGTCTATCATTCAGCTTGACAAAATGGCCGGGGAACCGGTTGACTTGCTTGTCAATGGCAAGCTCATCGCCAGGGGCGAGGTGGTGGTCATTGATGAAAACTATGGGATCAGAATAACCGCGATCATTAGTCCCATTGACCGGGTTAATAAACTTCAATAACAGGCGAGGAGGCTCACTATGTCAAAAAACGTGTTGATTGTGGACGATGCCGCTTTTATGAGGATGATGATCAAAGACATCCTGACCAAGAACGGCTATGCGGTAATCGGGGAGGCGGAAAACGGGATAACCGCCCTGGAGAAATACAAAGATCTTAAGCCCGATCTGGTCACTATGGACATCACCATGCCGGAGATGGACGGCATTGCCGCGGTAAAAATGATCAGAGCCTTTGATTCCCAAGCCCGTATTATCATGTGCAGCGCTATGGGGCAGCAGGCCATGGTGATCGATGCCATTCAGGCCGGGGCCATTGATTTTATCGTCAAACCCTTTCAGCCCGAACGAGTGCTGGAAGCGGTGGGCAAGGCTTTTAACCAGTGATGCTAAGGCTTAAAACCGGAAAAAACGCAGGCCGGTGCCTATTGATCATTTTGCTGGCCCTGTCTTTCCTACAGCTGTCAGCTCCTATTACCGGGGCGGTAGACGACATCGGGGCCGTGCAGGAGGAACTTGACAAGGGGCAGGAAAATGCCCCGCAGCAGAATAACCTGTGGTGGGAATTCGTCAAACTGGTGTTTTTCCTTCTGCTTTTGATCGCCGCCTCGGGCTGGGTGATCCGTTATCTGGGCCAAAACGCCAGGGCGCGATCGCAGGGCGTTTACGTCCATATCGTGGACGAAGTCATCCTGGGCCAGAACCGGGGCATAGCACTCTGCGAAGTGGGGGGCAAGCTCTACGCTCTGGGTATCACCGAACACCACATCAACCTGTTGTTTGAGACTGACAATGCCAAGCTGCTGGAAGAGATCAGTCAGGAGCCTCTGTCAGACCGTCAAACCCAGCCGGGACCGTTGGCGAAGATATTGGGACAGACTTTGCCCCCCGGAAGCCGCCCGGGGAGTTCCAATAATCAGTTCAGCCAGTTGATGGCCGAACAGGCGCGCCGTTTACAGGATATGATTTCCAACCACGCCGAGAAGGGATCCAAGTGAAAAGCAGTGATGATTGTGAGTAACAGGACCAGAAAATTATTATATGCCTCAGCGGCGGTGAGTCTGGCAGCCGCCCTTGTGATGTGGTTCGCCCAGCCGGCGCTGGCCGAGCCCATACAGCTGCCTGATATCGACCTGCAGATCGGCGGGGGGGATCCGGCCGACCCGCAGGGATTATCATCGGCCCTGCAGCTGGTTATGCTTTTGACCGTGCTTTCTCTGGCTCCGGCCATATTGATCATGCTGACCTCCTTTACCCGCATCATAGTGGTATTGTCCTTTGTGCGCAGTTCGCTGGCCACGCAGCAGATGCCGCCCAATCAGATCCTGATTGGCCTGGCTTTATTTTTGACCTTTTTTGTGATGGCTCCGGTATTGCAGGAGGTTAACAACAATGCCCTGCAGCCCTTCATGAAAGGGGAGATTGACCAGCAGACCGCCTTCACCCAGGGTATGGATCCACTGCGCAGCTTTATGTTTAAACAGACCCGGGAAAAGGACCTGGCTCTGTTTGTCAGCCTTTCCCAAATGGAGCGGCCCCGCAATTTCAGCGATATACCCAATTATGTCCTGATTCCGTCCTTTATCATCAGTGAATTGAAAACCGCTTTCCAGATCGGCTTCATTATTTTTATACCTTTTCTGGTGATCGATATGGTGGTTGCCAGCGCTTTGATGTCTATGGGCATGATGATGCTGCCCCCGATGATGATCTCCCTGCCCTTTAAGATATTGCTGTTCATCCTGGTTGACGGGTGGGATCTGGTGATTCAGTCACTGGTATTGAGTTTCAAATAAATGGGAGGTCCTTAAAAAGTGTACGAAGACATTGTACTGGGGATTGCCAATGAAGCTGTGTTGACCGTCTTGCTTATATCAGCACCCATTCTCGGCGCAGCCTTATTGACCGGTTTATTAATCAGCATACTGCAGGCTACCACCCAGATTCAGGAAATGACCCTGGTGTTTGTGCCTAAAATTGTAGTGGTCTTGCTGGTGGTGCTCATCTTCGGCCCCTGGATGCTCAATATTCTGGTGAGTTTCACCCATAATTTGCTGACGGCCATTCCCCAGATGGTGACCATCTAGAAAGAGGGGTTCTATGGGATTTACCGCCCTTGGCTTTCTCCTGGTTCTGGCCAGAATATCCGGCTTGTTTCTGAGCGCTCCCATCTTCAGCAGCAGGCAAATGCCGGGGCAGGTTAAAATTCTCCTGGTCCTGGCCCTGGCCGGCATGATGGCCTACTTTCTACCCGTTGCCTCCGGGGTGGAGATCGCCAACCCGCTGTATATGATGGCGGCGGTGGTCCTGGAGATCCTGGTGGGCTATACAATTGGCCTGGTTGCTTATATGCTCTTTGCCGGAATCCAAACCGCCGGCCAATTGATGGATATGCAGATGGGCTTTGCCATTGTCAATGTAATTGATCCCCAATCGGGAATGCAGATTCCCCTGATGGGCAACCTGACCCAGACCGTAGCCCTGTTGTTCTATCTGGCGGTCAATGGCCACCACTATCTGCTGCAGGCAGTGGCCCAGAGTTACCAGGTGATCCCGGTTTTGGGACTGAAACTGGGCAGCGGATTCTATCAAAGCCTGTTTTCCATCGGTGCGGAAATGTTTGTGATCGCCTTGAAAGTGGCCGCGCCTCTGGTGGTGGCCATACTCATCACTGATGTGGCCATGGGATTCATCGCCCGGACCGTGCCGCAGATGAATGTATTCATCGTGGGGCTGCCCTTAAAGATCCTGATCGGGCTGGGCTGTTTGCTGGTGATGCTGCCGGTATATCTGTGGGTATTTGACCTGCTTTTCTCCAGGTTTTTCGGCTATATTGACGGAATCATGGCTTTGATGAGGTAACTGACATGGATGAACGGCTTGCCGGGTATCGCTTTAACCTCCAGCTTTTTGCAGAAGATCAGGGCAGCGGGGAAAGGACGGAACCGGCCACCCCCAAAAAAAGGGAAGAGGCCCGGCAAAAAGGCCAGGTATTCAAGAGCAGCGACCTGAATGCGGCAGTCATCCTGGCGGTAGGAACGGTGGTTACCTTCGCCACTCTGCCTCATATGGTCTCCACCTTGCAACACTTTACCGCCACCTATCTGCTGGACCGGGGCTGGTATGAGTTTACCCCGGAGTATGCCCGGTTCCTGCTGGGAGAAGTGGTGCTGGTCCTGGCCCGGTTATGTTTGCCCATAATGGGAGCTACCTTTTTAGCGGCCCTGCTGGTTTCTTATATGCAGGTGGGATTCGTGTTCAGCGCTGAACCCTTATCTCCCAAGCCGGATCGCATCAACCCTTTGTCCGGATTCAAGCGCATCTTCTCCAAACGCGCCCTGGTGGAATTCGGCAAGTCGATGGCCAAGGTGGTTATCGTAGGCTGGATCGTATATACCACCATCAAGACGCAGTTTGACCTGTTTCCGCGTTTTGTGGATATGGACCCCCTGGCCATAGTGAAAATGCTCAGCAATATGATATTTGAGTTGGCTTTAAAAGTCGGCCTGGTGCTTATAATTATCGGGGTTATGGATTATTTCTACCAGTGGTATGAGTACGAACAGTCCTTGAAAATGAGCAAATATGACATCCGGCAGGAATACAAACAGAGCGAGGGCGATCCTCAGCTCAAGGCCCGGCAGAAGCAGATTCAGCGCGAATACGCCATGCGCCGGATGATGGCCGAGGTCCCTAAAGCCGATGTGGTAATCACCAATCCCACCCATTTTGCCGTGGTTTTGAAATATGAGGTGGATGTGATGCAAGCCCCGATGGTCGTGGCCAAAGGCCAGGATTTCGTAGCTCAGAAGATCAAGGAGATCGCACAGGAGCATCAGGTGGTAATGGTGGAGAACCCGCCCCTGGCCCGCACCCTGTACTACAGCGTAGAGATCGGGGCACTGGTGCCGGAGGAGATGTATCAGGCCGTAGCTGAGGTTCTGGCCTTCGTATACCGCCACAAAAAACTGGCTCTGTAACCGGGGAGGAATGAAAGTGGCCCAGGAACAAGCCTGGAAAGACCGCTTAACGGCAAACAGCGACGTTTTGATAGCCATGCTGGTAGTCACCATCGTGATGATGATGATCATCCCTCTGACGCCTTTTTTGCTGGACATCCTCTTGACTTTTAACATTACTTTCGCTTTGATTATCCTGATGGTGTCCATGTTCAACGTAGACCCGCTGGAATTCTCGGTATTCCCCTCATTGCTCCTGGTCATGACCCTGTTCCGCCTCTCCTTGAACGTATCCACCACCCGCTTGATACTGCTTGACGCCCATGCCGGGCAGGTGGTGGAAGCCTTCGGCAATTTTGTGGTGGGAGGCAATATGGTGGTGGGCATGGTCATTTTCTTGATCCTGGTGGTTATTCAGTTCATTGTCATCACCCGCGGCGCGGAAAGGGTTTCGGAGGTGGCGGCCCGCTTTACCCTGGATGCCATGCCCGGGAAGCAGATGGCTATCGACGCCGATCTCAACGCCGGCTTGATCAATGAGCAAACCGCCCGCGACCGGCGCCAGAAGGTGCAGCGCGAATCAGACTTCTACGGGGCTATGGACGGGGCCAGCAAATTTGTCAAAGGAGATGCCATCGCCGGGATCATCATCATAATCATCAATATCGTAGGCGGATTTATCATCGGTGTGGCCCAACGGCAGCTTTCCATGGCCGAGTCCATGCAGATATACACCATACTTACGGTGGGGGACGGTCTGGTAACCCAGATCCCGGCCCTGCTGATCTCTACCGCCACCGGCATCGTTGTGACCCGCAGCGCCTCAACCAATTCTTTGGGGCAGGAATTATCCAAGCAGCTCTTCAATTACCCGCGCGCTCTGGGCATGTCAGCCCTGATCCTGTTCGCGCTGGGAACGGTAGGACTCCCCAAACTGCCTATGTATTCAATGGGTATCCTTTTCGGATTCTTGTATTTCTATTTGCGCAATAAACAGGCTGAGCCGGACCCGGCGCCGGAGAGCGAAGAATATGTGGAAGCCGAACAGATCCGCAAGCCGGAAAATGTCATCGAACTGCTGCAGGTAGAAAAAATGGAACTGGAACTGGGCTATGCCCTGATCCCCCTGGTGGATTCCGATCAGGGCGGGGACCTCCTGGACCGTATCGTGATGATACGCAGGCAATGCGCGGTGGAGCTGGGCTTTATCGTACCCCCGGTGCGCATCCGCGACAATATGCAGCTTAAGCCCAATTCCTATGCCATAAAAATCAAAGGCATAGAAATAGCTCACGGCGAGCTGCTATTGGAAAATTACCTGGCCATCGGCCCGGGGATTGGCAGCGATGCCGACCTGCCGGGCATAAACACCGTGGAACCGGCCTTCAATCTGCCGGCCCGCTGGGTCGGCACCACGTACAAAGAGCATGCCGAACTGGCGGGATATACGGTAGTCGACCCCCCCCTCGGTGCTGGCCACCCATCTGACCTCGGTGATCAAAGCCCACGCTTTTGAATTATTGGGCCGGCAGGAGATTCAGAACATCATCAGCTATATCAAAGAAAGCCATTCCGCAGTGGTCGATGAGCTGATTCCCGATTTAATGAGTCTGGGTGATATTCAGCGGGTTTTGGGCAATCTGCTTAAAGAACAGGTGTCTATCCGGGACATGATCACTATTCTCGAAAGCCTGGCCGACTATGCCAAGATCACTAAAGACACCGATTTATTGACCGAGTATGTGCGCCAGGCCCTGAAACGGCAGATAACCAGGCAATACGCCAATGACCAGGGCAAACTGGCGGTTCTGACCCTGGACCCGTCTCTGGAGGAAATCCTGCGCGATTCGGTGCAGCAAAGCGAATTCGGCTCCTACCTGGCGGTGGACCCGGATGTTGCTCAGAAGATGATCGATCGTATCAGCAGTATGCAGGAAGACCTGAGCCTGCGCGGGCAGTCGCCCGTTCTTATCTGCGCCCCGGTACTGCGCCTTTATTTCAAACGCCTGATAGACCGCTTTATTTCCAACCTGGTGGTCTTGTCATACAATGAAGTCGACAGTGATGCCAATGTTGAAGTGATAGGGATGGTTTCGACATGAAAATAAAGAAGTATGTGGCCCGTGATTTTCAGTCCGCCCTGCAGCTGGCCAAACAGGAGATGGGGCCCGACGCCATTATATTGCAGACCCGGCAGGTGAAACCCCGGGGATTCCGGGGCTGGTTTTCGCCTCCCCAAGTAGAGATAACGGTGGCGGTCGACGACACCCTGCAGGTCAATACCGACAAAGCGCGGCAGAGCACGGCTAAGCCGGTCGAGCCGGAAGGAGCGGCGGCAAAGCCGGCGGTTATGATGACGGACCCCGGGGCCGAACTCGGCCTGATGCAGGAAATGCAGAAGATGAAGGCCATGATGAGCGACATTCAAGCCCGCATGTTTGAAGTCGATCTTCTCAAAGGCATGGCCGAGCCGGTGCGTTATTTTTATGAAATCCTCCTCCACAATAATGTAGACAAAAGCATCGCCCAGGAAATAGCCGCCAGTGTTGAAGCCCGCCTGCCCGAGTCCGGTGATGACCGATGGGCGCGCGATGTCTGCCTGCGCACCCTGCAGGAGTACGTGCAGGATATTTCTCCTATACAGCTGGAGACGGGCCGGCAGGGCCACCTGGTTTTTGTGGTGGGGCCCACCGGGGTGGGCAAAACCACCACCATTGCCAAACTGGCCGCCAATATGACCTTTCTGGAAAACAAGCGGGTGGCCTTGGTCACCCTTGATACCTACCGGATCTCTGCGGCCGAACAGCTGCGCACCTTTGCGGACATCATAGGAATTCCTATCAGTGTAGCCTTCACTCCCCTGGATCTGCAAGCCGCCCTGGAGGAATTCAAACAGCATGATATCATTTTTGTGGACACCGCCGGGCGGAGCCCCAACAACCGGGAGCACATGGCTGAACTGCATCAATTTGTGGAATTGGGCCACCCTGATGAAATTATCCTGGTATTGAGCGTAACCACCGACTCTAAAGACCTCATCAACGTATACCGGCAGTTTTCCATAATACCGGTCAATAAGGTGATATTCACCAAACTGGACGAAACTTACCGCTACGGCCAGATCATCAACGTCCTCAATGAGATTAAGCGGCCTTTGGCCTATTTCACCACCGGCCAAAACGTGCCCGATGATATTGAGGTCCCCGACTCCCTCAATATTGCCGCTATGCTGTTGAGAGGAGATGAGTCATGATAAGCGATCAGGCCGACAAGCTGCGCAAAATGGCTCAAGGGGTTCGCCAGCAAATAGAGGCCGAAATGATGGGCATCAGCAGAAAAACACGGACCGTTGTGATCAGCAGCGGCAAAGGCGGGGTGGGCAAAAGCACCCTGGCGTTAAACCTGTCGCTGAGCCTGTGCAGCGAGGGACAGCGGGTTATCTTATTGGATGCTGACCTGGGCCTGGCCAATATAGACGTTATGCTGGGGCTGTCACCCGAATATCACATTCAGCACCTGGTGCAGGGGCGAAAAAGCCTGAAGGATATTATCATAACCGGGCCTCTGGGACTAAAGATCATTCCGGGCGGTTCAGGCATCAACGAATTGGCCAACTTGAGCGATGCCGAGCTGAACCGGATATTGATCGAAGTGGGCAAGGTGGACGGCGATTACGATTACATGGTTATAGATACGGGGGCCGGTATATCTAAAAACGTGATCAGTTTTATGCTGGCCGCCGACGAGGTGATCGTAATCACCACCCCGGAGCCGACCTCACTGACCGACGCCTATGGCTGCGTTAAAACCATCGCCAAGCAATCTTATGCGGGCGGGGTGTCAGTGGTGATAAACCAGGTGTCTGACAATAACGAAGGATTGATGGTGGCCGAGAAATTTCGCCTGGTATGCAAACAATTTCTCAATGTTGATATAAAACTGCTGGGCAGCATCCCCAGCGACAGCCTGGTAGGGGAAGTGGTCAGGCAGCAGAAGGCCCTGATGCAGGCCTATCCGAGAAGTACAGCCGCCCGGCACATTCAGAACATCGCCAGGCGCCTGGTAAATCTCGGCGGCATGGCTTCACCGGCGGAGAGCGGCGGCAGCGGCATAAAGAAGTTCTTTCAAAAAATCACGCGCTTTATGCGGGACCATGGCTAGGGGGCGGCATGAAAAGCAGCGATATAAAGCTCAATATGCGCCTGGAGATAGGCCTCTTGATCAAGGATCAAATCGAGTATCTGCCGGCCCGGGTGGAGGGAATGGATGCCGAAACCCTCGCCCTTTCCATGCCTATGTGGCGGGGGGCCTTAATCCCGGTGCATCCTAAGCAGAGACTGGCGGTGCGCATTTTTTATCATGGCAGTTATTATGGATTTGACACCGCAGTGATCAGGCGTATACTCAAACCGCTGCCCTTGATGGCGGTTTATCGTCCCCAAGTAATTCAGGCAGTCGGGCAGCGGCGCAGGCATGTGCGTGTACATGCCGCTTTACCGGTGAAATTCCGCCTTCTGAGTGACAATAACAATAATTTCAGCGCTTATGAGGCTCAAACCGTCGACATCAGTGCCGGAGGCGTATTGCTGTCCACCGAAATTCCGGTCAAGCCCGGGCAAGAGCTTTTAGTGCAGCTATTCCTGCCCTCATCGGAAGTGATCACCTGCAAAGCTAAAACCGTGCGGGTCTTCAACCAAACCGGCAGCCTGGGAAAAGGGCAGGTCGCACTTCAATTTGAAGATATTTCTGAAAAGGACCGGGATCAGATTGCCCGTTTTGTGTTTGCCATGCAGCGGGAATTGATCAAAAAGGGTTTATTAGAAGCGTAAGAGGGGATGAACAAATGGCCAGGATTCGCGTGTTGGTAGTTGATGACTCCGCATTCATGCGCAAGCTCATCGCCGACCGCTTAAGCAGCGACCCCGGGATAGAGGTGGCTGGAACGGCCTCAAACGGGCGCGAGGCCTTGGAGCGCATTGAGGAACTCAAACCTGATGTGGTGACAATGGATGTTACCATGCCGGGCATGGACGGCTTGACCGCCTTAAAGACCATCATGCAGACCCGGCCGGTTCCGGTTGTCATGCTCAGCAACCTGACCAGCGAGGGCGCGGATGCTACCATGAAAGCCCTGGAATTGGGAGCAGTTGATTTTGTGGCCAAACCCTCCGCACAAATTTCACTGGATATCGCCGGCTCAAGCCACGATATAGTTAATAAGGTTAAAATTGCTGCGGGAACCCGGGGCAGTCTAAAAAAAATATCCCTGCGCAAGGCCTATGTGCCGGAACCGTCTCCCAGGACAGTATCCGGGCTGGAAGCCAGTTTAAACAAGCTGGTCTTGATAGGGACTTCCACCGGAGGGCCTAAAGCATTGCATCAGGTGATCCCCAAACTGCCCGGCCACATCAATGCCGCCATCCTGATCGTGCAGCACATGCCGGCCGGATTTACCCGCTCCCTGGCCGAACGGCTGGACCAGGTATCGGCAGTAAGGGTCAAGGAAGCCGAGCCAGGGGAGAAAATTCTTCCCGGTTGTGCTTATGTGGCTCCGGGGGATTACCATCTCAAAGTCGCCGCAGCAGCGCAATGGGGCAGGCGGGATTTGTTGGTGAAGCTGGATCAGTCACCCCCCTTGCACGGTTGCCGGCCTGCATTTGACGTCTTGCTGGCATCGGCTGCCGAACAGTTCTGGGCTCATATGGTTTGTGTGATTATGACCGGTATGGGCCATGACGGCGCCGCCGGTCTGCTCCAAGTCCGCGCCAAAAAGGCCCGGACCATAGCAGAACACCAATCCAGCTGTGTGGTGTACGGAATGCCCAAAGCGGCGGTGGAAACAGGGCAGGTGGATTTTGTGGTGCCCTTGCCGGAGATCCCCGGCACCATCATGAAATTGCTGTAGCCTCACCGTCATTGTAATAACCTGGAGGTGTTTCAATTGACGACAATTGATATGTCGCAATACTTGGATGTTTTTTTGGAAGAGAGCCGCGAGCATCTGGCCAATCTGAATCGGTGCCTTTTGGAATTGGAGCAGCAGCCCCATAATGGAGCGGCATTAAATGAAATCTTCCGGGCTGCCCATACCCTGAAGGGGATGTCCTCCACCATGGGTTTCGAGGACCTGGCCGACCTTACTCACCATATGGAAGATGTTCTCTCCAGCCTCAAGGAAGCGGTTTTGGAGGTCAACGGTCAGGTTACAGACGTATTGTTCCGGTGTTTTGACCGGATCCAGATCATGGTGGAAGGCATCGAAAGAGAGCGAAGCGGAGAGTTGGACAATTCTGACCTGGTGGCTCTCCTGGAAACCTTGAAAAGCGGCGATTCACAAGCGGCTGCTCTGGCCGAACCGGCGCCTGTGCCGGCCCGTGCGGCACAGGCTGAGGGTGAAGCGCCGGTCAGGTTTGAATTGAATGATTATGACCTCGCCCTCATTGATGAAGCCCGCAACAGGGGCTTTAAAGTTCTGCTTCTCGAAGTGGAGGTGGATCAGAATTGCGCCATGAAAACAGTACGCTCTTTTATGGTATTTAAAGCTCTGGAGTCTGAAGGCGACATCACCAAGGCAGCGCCGCCGGTACAAGATTTGGAGGACGGGAAATTCGATAGCGGCTTTTCCCTCCTGTATGTCACCCATCTTAATGCCGAAGAGGTGCAAAGGCGTATAAACGGCATTTCCGAGGTCAGGGCGAATAGCGTCAAAGAATTTGGTCTGGATGAGTACCAGGCTGGTCAAGTTCCAGATCAGGCCGAAGCAGACCGGGGCAATCCGGCGGCTCAAGCGCAGCCGGCCGATAACGGCTCCAAGGTGCAGAAATTCAAGCAAAAAGTGCGGGTTGACATAGAAAAACTGGATGAAATGATGAATCTGGTGGGCGAGCTGGTTATGCACAAAGGCCGCCTGGAGCAGATCGGCCTGATCAGTAAAAACAGCGAGTTAGAGGAGACCGTCGAGCAGGTGGACCGCATTACCACCGAACTGCAATCCGTGGTCATGAAGGTGCGCATGGTTCCTATCGAACAGGTCTTTAATCGTTTTCCGCGCATGGTCCGGGATCTGGCCAAAGAATTAGGCAAAGAAATCGATTTTATTATGGAAGGTCAGGAAACCGAACTGGATCGCACCGTGATTGATGAAATCGGCGACCCTTTGATCCACCTGCTGCGCAACGCCCTGGATCACGGTATTGAACTGCCTCAGGAACGCCTGCAGGGAGGCAAACCGGGCCGGGGCATGGTAAAATTGTCCGCCCGGCATGAAGGCAACAATGTCTACATCGAGGTGGAAGACGATGGACGCGGCATAAATTTGGAACGGGTACTGGAAAAGGCCGTAAACAAAGGCCTGATCAGCAGCCGGGAAGCCGAACAGATCACTGCGGAGGAGGCCTTCAGGCTGGTATTCACGCCGGGGTTCAGCACTGCAGCCGAAGTGACTGATGTATCCGGCCGCGGGGTAGGTCTGGATGTGGTCAAGGCCAAAATGGAAGCGATAGGCGGGGAGATCTCGGTGGCCTCCAAAGCAGGCCGGGGGACTCGCTTTACCATCAAGCTGCCTCTCACCCTGGCCATCATTCAAGCTTTAACGGTATCAGTCGGTGAAGAGATCTATGCCATTCCTTTGAGCAATGTTGACGAAACCACCATGATATCCGATCAGGATATCAAAATGGTGCAAAATCAGGAAGTCATTCTGCTCCGCGGCAAAGTACTGCCATTATACCGGCTGCGCAGCCTGTTAGACGTGCCCGGCGAGGCGCCCGTCCAGGAATCTACTTATGTTGTGGTGGTGCGGAAAGCAGACCGTCAGGCGGGGCTGGTAGTGGATGCCTTGATCGGCCAGCATGAGATCGTCATCAAGTCGCTGGGCAAGCTGCTGTCCGGCATATCGGGGCTGGCCGGGGCCATCGTGGCCGGAGACGGCAATGTTCATCTTATTCTGGATGTAGCCAGCCTGTTTTAGAGGAGGTTTTAGGTTATGCAGGCAGTAGAGAATAAATCTTACAGCGATTCCAAGCAAGAGATGCAGGTAGTCGCATTTCAACTGGGCCTGGAAGAGTATGCGGTAGACATCATCAATGTTCAGGAAATCATCAAGCTGCACAAAGTCACCCGCATTCCCCGAACCGAACCTTATGTGGAAGGGGTGATAAACCTGCGCGGCAATATCATCCCGCTGTTCAACCTGCACACCAAGTTTAAACTGCCCGCCCGGGGCAGCAGTGAAGACCAGCGTATCATCGTGTTCCAGCTGGATGATATTAAAGCGGCGATCATAGTCGACAAAGTATCCGAAGTTCTGCATATCAACACCGGGGATATCGAAGCCACTGACCACGTTTATCAAGGCATGAATGCCAGTCATATCAACGGTATAGCCAAAATTGAGGATCGGATTTTAATTTTACTTAATATTTACAAAATTCTCATTAATGATAATATTAGGTAGGTGGAATAAATTGGTGTACATCGGTGATCTTTCCAACATGCAGTTGGATGCGCTTCAGGAGATCGGCAACATCGGCGCGGGCAATGCCGCCACCGCCTTGGCTCAGCTGATCAACTCAAAAATTGAAATGAATGTCCCCAGGGTTAAAATCCTGCCGTTTGATACCGTTCCCGACCTGGTGGGGGGCGCTGATCGCCATATTATTGGTGTGTACCTGAATGTAGGGGGATCGGTCAGTTCCAATATCCTCTTCATGCTGCCTATTGAGCAGGCAGTGGTCTTGGTAGATTTACTTATGGGGAAAGGAATCGGGGAGACCCGGCCTGATAATCTCGGCGATTTGGAATTGTCTGCCATGCGCGAGATGGGAAACATAATCGCTGCGACTTACCTCAATGCCTTATCCGTTTTTACCCGGCTGACTCTGGTCCCATCGGTGCCGGCCCTGGCCATGGACATGGCCGGATCTGTTCTTGACGCTATATTGGCAAAGTTTGGCGAGGTTGCTGATCATGTTCTCCTTCTGGAGACCTGTTTTAAAAAAGATGACCACAATGTGGTGGGACACTTCTTTATGCTTCCCGAGCCTGAGGCTTTGGACACCATTCTCTCTGCGCTTGGGGTGAACAACTGATGGGCAATTTCGTCAAGGTAGGCATGGCTGATTACAAAATCGCCCGGGCCCCCAATAAACTGATAACCACAGGGCTTGGCTCCTGCATCGGCATCTGCTTGTGCGATACCAGAAGCAGGATAGGCGCCATGGCACACATCATGCTGCCGTCTGGTGAATTATCCCGGGGTCATACCCACAACCAGGCTAAATTCGCTGATACCGCACTGGAGATGGTTCTGGGTGAATTAAATAAGGACGGTATAAACGCCAACCGGCTTATCGCCAAAATAGCTGGCGGGGCTCAGATGTTCAAATTCCTGGGTGAGAGCGATATCATGAAGATCGGTTTGCGCAACGTGCAGGCCGTAGAGGAGAATTTGAAAAAACACAACATCAAGATGGTTGCCAAAGACGTGGGCGGAAATGTAGGCCGCACCATCGTTTTCGATCCTGCTACAGGTGAGTTGTTGATCAAAACACTCGGTGATGGGGAGAGAGTCATATAAATGAAAAGAGATATGAGCACGGTATGGGTTCAATATAAGGAAGGGCGCGAACTCGAAGCACGGGACGAATTGATTGTGCATTATGCCCATTTGGTCAAGTATGTGGCGAATCGGCTGGCTATCAATCTGTCTTCGGTAGTGGAAGTGGATGAGTTGATCTCCTATGGTATTGAGGGTTTAATCGATGCCATCGAAAAATTCGACCACAAGCGCAACATCAAATTTGAAACCTATGCCATCACCCGCATCCGCGGTTCCATCATTGACGGCCTGAGGGCCATGGATTGGGTACCGGTGTCGGTCAGGCAGAAAAGCAAAGAATTGGAGAGAACCTACACCAATCTGGAGGCCCGCCTGGGAAGGTCGGCTACTGACGCCGAGGTGGCCAAGGAGTTGGGCATTAGCCTGCAGGACTTCGCCAACCTTTTAAGAGAGGTGGCCGCTTCCACCATCATATCGCTGGACGATTTTATTCCCGGCGAGGACAGCGATAACCGTAAAAAACGTATCGTAGATATGCTGGAGGACGAAAACGCCGGAGATGCTTTGGAACTCCTGCAGCTTGGTGAAGTTAAAGAACTGCTGGCCCAGACCATTGCCCGATTGCCGGAAAAGGAAAAAATCGTGGTTGGCCTCTATTATTACGAGGGCCTGACCTTAAAGGAGATCGGAGCGGTTTTGAGCCTGTCTGAATCCAGGATATCACAGCTTCATACCAAAGCCATTATGAGAATGCGCGGCAGTCTCAGCAAAAGAAAGCACTTGGTGACGTAAATGAGGAAACGGATATGAACAGCATTGGCAGCACGGTTGACGGTGAGGCCATGGTGGCCATCGATGCAAACCGTATGAACGCTTATTTGGAAATAACTGCCCCTGTCGGAGACGGCAAGCCCTGCAGCAAGGAAAAAGCCCTGCAGGCCCTGACTGACAGCCGGGTGGTTTTTGGTATTAATGAAGTGTTGGTAAATAAAGCCTTGCAGAAGCACAACTGGGGCCAGACCGTACTGGTGGCCATCGGCAAAGAACCTCAGCATGGAATCAATGCTCAAATCATTTATCATTTCGATTTGCCGCAGCAGAAAAACAGCCCCAAAATTGACGAAACCGGCAATGCCAATTACAAGGATCTGGGGCTTATCCACAATGTCCGCACCGGCGAGCTCCTGGCCGAAAAGGTCCCTGGATCCCAGGGGGTTCCAGGAATGGATGTGACCGGGGTTCCCCTGGTGGCCAGAAAGGGAAAAGACCTTAAATTGGCAGGCGGCAAGAACACGGTTGTCGATCCCACCGGGTGCTACCTGTTTGCTCAAACCGACGGACATGTCAGCATGATCAGCAACCGCGTCGAAGTGAGCCCTATCTTTGATGTGCGCGGCGACGTGGATTACTCTACCGGGGACATCGATTTCATCGGCGCCGTGCGCATTATGGGCAATGTGATGACCGGCTTTAAAGTCAAAGCCGGGGGTGACATTGAGATCGGGGGCTCTATTGAAGGAGCTGAAGTGGTGGCTGAAGGCAGCATCCTGGTGCGGGGCGGTATCGGGGGAGGACTCAAGGGCTTTGTCAAGGCCGGGGGTAATATCACCGCCCGATTTGTGGAGAATGCACGCCTGGAAGCCGGAATGTCCGTATATGTGAAAGATGCCATCATCCAGTCTCAGGTCAAAGCCGGCGGCATGGTAAAAGTCACTGATAAAAAGGCCATTATCGTGGGGGGAGTAATACAGGCCGGCCGGGAAGTGGAATCCAAGGTCCTGGGTTCACAGCTGGCTACCCAGACGGTAGTGGAAGTCGGCATCAATCCGCACTACCGTGATGAATACCAGCAGATAACCAAAAACTGCGGAGAAAAGAGGCGCACCCTGGGGAATATCAACCAGAACCTGAAGCCCTACCAGCATCAGATCAACAACCCGGAACAACTGAGCAACAAACAAAAACAGATCTTGATGAGGCTTCTGGATGTTTACAGAACCCTGCGCCAGGAGATCGATGAGATGGAACAGCGCATGGAGTTTTTGGAAGATGAATTCGAGGGCAGTGAGAATGCTATGGTAAAAGCGCATGATGTGGCCTATCCCGGGGTCAGGATCAGCATCGGAAAGCTGATCTACATCATCAACGATCCCATTAAGTATTCGGCCTTTGCTGTAGAACGGGGAGAGGTGCGGGTAGTACCGCTGCGCTGAATGGGGGGGCAGCTATGAGCATCAAAAGCGTGGATATGCAGGTTTTAGTTCAAAAGGTAGCCGACATAGCTCGTATTCAACAAACCCAGCGTACTGAGGCCAGCCACCGCCAGGGTGAGTTTTCTCAGCTGATAAACAATCAAACCATAGCCAACCGGCAGACGGTTCGGGAACTGAGCGATCCTGAGGCTAAAACCCTGGAGGACAGACACAATAAAAAGCAAGAACAGGAACAAAGCCGTGACCGCCACCGTTCCGGCAATGAAAATCCGGACGGGGAGCAAGAGCTTTTCAAAGATTTTTTTAAAGGCAACACTATTGATATAAAGATTTAGGGGTTGATGTGAGAGATGTGGTTTATGGCTGTCTTCGCGGTTATCTTCCTCATCCTCCTGGGCTGGTTGTGGTGGGCTAAACAGGAAAGCGCCCGGGCCTCAGCCCTACAATTGGAGGAATTGATCAGTGAAGCCCGGATGGTAAGCCAGGATATGGAGGCCATGCTCAGTAACGCGGTGGACCTTTCCCGCAGCGTTATCGATGACTTCGACCGGCGCCTGCAAGCCGCCCAAAGCCTCCCCTCCAGGCTTGCTGCAGAACAGGCCGCGGGGCCTGACCCGGTAGTCCAATTCTATCAGGAGCTCGCCGCTGAGGCGCATTTAGAGATGCAGTCCGGGTCCGGGGAACTTAAGGCCGCAGTCGAACAATGCCAGCCGGCCGGCGCCGCTTCCGGGCCTTATGCAGAGGAAGATTACGAGGCCTACCGCCACATGCATCCTACCCTGGCAGTTCATCAGCTCTACAGGCAGGGGATGGATGTTAAGCAAATCTCCCAGATACTGCAGCGCGGACAGGGCGAAGTACATCTGATTTTGAATTTGGAGCGAAAAAAAAAGATGGATAAAGCCACTTGAAAGTATCATCAGCGCAGATTTTGGCAACATTATAGCAGGTGTGAAGCCCCATCCATATGCGGGCTTTTATTCATTGCAGAATCGCCGCGGATCGAATTATTGCCAAACCATCCAATCTCATGCTATATCAATTTTCCCGAGTTTTACAGTTAGGGCAAAAGAAACGTCTGGAATTAAGGATAGTTGTTTTTTGAAACGTGAAAGTTGTCCCCACAAAGTCTTTTCCTACTCTAAAATATAAACTATTTCTTTTTTTCCCTTGATTTATTATAATGAGGCGCTGCCTCGTTGCAGCGGTGTGTTGCAATTGCTCCGTAGCATCTCCCGATGTTTAAAATTGAAAGTTCCCGGCGAGGGGTAATATATTTGTATAGTCGATATTAATGGAGAATTAAAAGGCCATGAAGCAGTTGATAAATCTTCGTAAACGGAAAATGGTATGGGCGTTAATACTTTTGATTGCCTTTGTATATTTGAATAATACTTCCCTGCTAGCGGAACACCGTTCGGGCGAGCCGGTGCTTCTTGCCCATCGCGGTCTGGCGCAAACTTTTAGTATGGAAGGGATTACGAACGCAACCAACACCGCCCGGCGCATTTACCCGCCTGAGCATCCTTTTCTGGAAAACACGATTCCTTCCATGGAGGCGGCATTTCAGGCCGGGGCCGATATCGTCGAGCTGGATATCCAATCAACCCGGGACGGACAGTTTGCGGTTTTTCATGACGCGACGCTGGAATACAGAACGGACGGGAGCGGCTCCGTTAAAGACTATACCATGAGCGAATTAAAACGTCTGGATGTGGGCTGCAATTATACCGCTGATCAAGGCAAGACCTTTCCATTTAGAGGCCAGGGCGTCGGACTCATGCCTTCCCTTCAGGAAGTAATGAACCGCTTCCCGGACCGCTCGCTGCTCATTCATATTAAAACCAATGAGGCACAGGACGGGGAACTTCTGGCTGAATACCTGGGCAGACAATCCGATGCCCGCTTGAAGCAACTGGCGGTTTACGGCGGTGATAAGCCGGTAGCGGTTTTGCAGCAAAGGCTCCCCCGGCTTCGGGTTATGTCCATGGCAACGCTGAAGAAGGCTTTGCTTTCATATGCCGCGGTTGGCTGGACCGGATATGTTCCCGATTCCTGCAGGAATACCGAACTGCATATACCGCTTAAATATGCTTCTTTCTTATGGGGATGGCCGGACCGTTTTCTAAATCGAATGGACCGGGTCAACACCCGGGTGATTGTTGTAGCCGGTGACGGGAAATTCTCGGAAGGATTTGACACCCTTGACGACATCAAGCTGCTGCCTGACAATTACACAGGCGGGATCTGGACCAACCGGATTGACAGGATAGCCCCGTTATGGGCAAACTGAAAACGTGGCAGCATCAAATCTTGAGGAAGGATCGAAAGGTTATGAATCATAGCTGGAAATTTTCCCATTACCTGATTTCGGCCGTTATAATCATAGCGGCGATTCTGACCCTGCTCTGCACCTGGAGCCCGCTTTTATTTAACATTATCAATAATATTTACAGCCCTCCCCAATATAATGGTTTCGAGGTTCCCACCAGAGTGGTCGGGGTTAATTATCCGATCACTTCGCTGGTGTGGCTAGGCATTTTTTTCGTTATTTCAATAATTATATTAATATTATGGGCCAGGAGAAGAAGGGCTACCTCCGCCTTATTTTGGATGAATGGCATCTCTGTCGCTATTATCATTTCCCACCTGGTCATGTGGATCATCTGGCTTATTCCATTATTAGTACCTAACCTTGCTCTTTAAACATATGCTTCAAGTATCCGACAGTGATATTAAGGGGGTGTTTACATGCATTTCCTAACCGTCATTCTGTTTATGCTGGTCATCGCCATGGCTTTAATCCCTACCTGCCTGCTTATGGGCATATCGATAAAAGACCTGGCGGTAAAACGTCATTGGATCGTCTTACTTGCTTTAATGATGCTGGCTACACCATTCTCCCGGATCATAGAAGTAAAAACCGGGAGTTTCGCCGCCGGTCTGGTATCCGGTCCAGCGATCTTGCTGCTCGGTTTTCTGCCGGTGATATATGTTGATTCCTTAAGGAAAAGAAATAGTATTGGCTATAAAGGCATCTGGAAGAAAACCGGCGATTGGCTCGACCAGCCGGTTAAAACCTTGTTTTCTGCCAAAAAGTACTTTTTTATTATCTAACGGCATTTGATAAACAGCTGTCAAACCCGGGAGGATGGATAAAACCGCTGGAAGGTATCATCAGCGCAGATTTTGGCAAGACTATAGCAGGTGTGAAGCCCCATCCATATGCGGGCTTTTATTCATTGCAGAACCGCCGCGAATCGAATATTGCCAAACCACCAGGCTTATGTTATATTAATTTTTGGTAATTACACACGCTGCAGGACTGGCTGGCAGGTGCTCACCCGGTGAGTTTTCAGCCGGAATGAAACAGCGGAGGAATAAAACTGAAAGGAGGTGTTCAGGTGTCAGTAATTACTATGAAGCAGCTCCTCGAAGCCGGAGTGCATTTCGGACACCAGACACGCAGATGGAATCCCAAGATGGCTACCTATATTTATATGGAGAGAAATGGGATTTACATCATTGATTTACAGCAGACGGTACGGAAGTTTGACGATGCCTACAATTTTATTAAAAGCGTAGCCGCCGAGGGAAGAGGGGTCCTGTTTGTCGGAACCAAAAAACAGGCCCAGGAAACCATCAGGGAAGAAGCCAACCGTTGCGGCATGTATTTCGTCAATCAGCGCTGGTTGGGCGGCATGCTCACCAACTACAAAACCATCCGCAAACGGGTGTTGCGGCTGAAAGAATTGGAGAAGATGCAAGCGGACGGCTCCATGGAAGTCCTGACCAAGAAGGAAGTGGCTCGTCTTCTCAATGAGAAGGAACGATTGGAACGCTTCCTGGGAGGCATTAAGGACATGGAACGCTTGCCCGGCGCAGTATTCGTGGTCGATCCAAGGAAGGAAAAGATAGCCGTAGCCGAGGCCAGGAAATTGAACATACCAGTGGTGGCTATAGTTGACACCAACTGTGATCCCGACGAAATCGATTATGTCATCCCCGGCAATGACGATGCCATAAGAGCCGTAAAATTAATATCTTCTAGAATCGCCGATGCTGTTCTGGAAGGCAAACAAGGGGAACAGGTAAACGCATAACAGAGAGGGGTGCAGGGCTTGTTCCTACACCCCTTCTTTTTGGCTATAAAGATCTTATACGGACTGTTTAAGGATACACCGGAAATAGGAGGAATTGGATAATGGAAGTTTCAGCAGCAATGGTAAAGGAATTGCGTGAAAGAACCGGCGCGGGCATGATGGACTGCAAAAACGCCCTGGTATCGTGTGAAGGGGATGTTGAGAAGGCCATCGATGAACTGCGGGCCAAGGGGCTGGCCAAGGCCGCCAAGAAAGCCGGCCGGATAGCCAGCGAAGGTTTGGTGGTTTCATATATTCATGGCGGCGGACGCATTGGGGTTCTGGTGGAAGTCAACTGTGAAACCGATTTTGTGGCCAAAACCCCGGAATACAAACAGCTGGCTTATGACATCGCCATGCAGATAGCCGCCTCCAATCCCACTTATGTCAGGCGCGAAGAGGTCCCGGCCGTAGAAATGGAGCGGGAGCGCCAGGTATTGAGAGCCCAGGCCCTGGAAGAAGGCAAGCCGGAGAAAATCATCGAGAAAATGATCGACGGACGCATCGAAAAGTACTATAAGGAAAACTGCCTCATGGAGCAGCCCTTTATTAAAGATCCTGACAAGACCGTGGAACAGCTCATCCATGAAACGATCGCCCGCATCGGCGAAAATGTCAATGTGCGCCGTTTCGCACGCTATGAGGTGGGCGAAGGCATTGAAAAAGAAAAGGCTGATTTTGCCTCAGAGGTTATGGCCCAGATTCAATCCAAATAATGGGACAGAGCGGGGAGGTTGACAGTTTGCGGAGCCCCAAATACAAACGCATCATTCTCAAACTCAGCGGAGAAGCCCTGTCTGGGAATGATAGTTACGGCATTAATCCAGAAACCCTATCCACCATCGCCGCCCAGGTTATTGAGGTGGCTCAATTGGGGGTAGAAGTAGCAATAGTGGTTGGCGGGGGCAATATCTGGCGTGGGGTGGCCGGCAGTGCCAAAGGCATGGATCGTGCTACCGCTGATTTCATGGGTATGCTGGCAACTGTCATCAATGCCCTGGCCCTGCAGGACGCCCTGGAATCGAAGGACTACCCCACCAGAGTGATGTCAGCCATAGAGATGAGGGAGGTCGCCGAACCTTATATCAGGCGGCGGGCCATCCGCCATCTGGAAAAAGGCCGGGTGGTGATCTTTGCCGCCGGGACCGGCAACCCCTACTTCTCTACCGACACTGCCGCAGCATTGCGCTCTGCGGAGATCGAAGCCGAAGTAATTCTGATGGCTAAAAAGGTTGATGGGATTTATGACAGCGATCCGGTGGTAAACCCCGAGGCCAAGAAATTCACCGCACTGGATTATATCGATGTTATCAATATGGGCCTTGGGGTGATGGATTCCACGGCCGCCTCACTGTGTATGGATAACAACATCCCCATTATTGTCTTTGATTTGAATCAGCAAGGCAATATCTTAAAGGCGGTCATAGGGGAGAAGATTGGCACTTATGTAGGGAGGTAAACCGATGATCAGAGATATCATTAACGATGCTGAAGACCGCATGAAAAAGAGTATGGAGCATCTCACCAAAGATCTGGCTTCATTGAGGGCAGGGCGTGCCAATCCTGCCATGGTGGAAAAGCTCAGTGTGGATTACTATGGGGTCGGCACACCCATAAACCAGCTGGCTAATATAACCGTGCCGGAAGCCCGGCTATTGGTGATTCAGCCCTGGGATAAGTCCATAATAGCCGATATAGAAAAATCTATCATGAAATCTGATCTGGGGATAACCCCCAGCAATGATGGCAATGTGATCCGCATAGCCATACCACAGCTCACCGAAGAACGGCGCAAAGAGCTGGTCAAGGTGGTCAAGAAGAGGGCTGAGGAGGCCCGGGTTGCGGTGCGCAATATTCGCCGTGAAGCCAATGACATGCTCAAATCCAGCGAGAAAGACAAACTCGTCTCCGAAGATGAGAGCAAAAAGGGCGCCGACGAAGTGCAAAAACTGACCGACCGGTATGTCAAGAACGTAGACGCCATTCTGCAGACCAAGGAAAAGGAAATCATGGAGGTATAGTTGCGGGTTTTATTTCCAGTCTAGTGCGGTTATAATATTGAGTAAACTACTATACCCCCTCATGGGGGTATTATCGTTTCGGAGAGAAGGGATAAAGTGGGTGCTGGGAGCGAGGATCTGCCACGCCATATTGCGGTGATAATGGATGGCAACGGGCGCTGGGCCAAAAAGCGGTTAATGCCCCGGACCATGGGGCACAGAGCAGGTATGAGCGCTTTAAAGCGACTGGTTAAGTCGATGGGCGAGCTCAATATCCCCTATCTGACGGTTTTTGCTTTTTCCACAGAAAATTGGCGGCGCCCCACTGAAGAAGTGGATTACCTGATGAACCTCCTGGTGGAATACCTGTTTAAGGAACTGCAAGAACTCCATGAAAACAATGTAAAAATCAATATACTGGGGGATTACCGTTTATTGCCACCGAGGTGTCGGCTGGAATTGGAAGAGGCCTTGAAAAAAACCAGGAATAATGACGGGTTAACCTTCAGCATCGCCCTCAATTATGGAGCCAGACATGAAATCCTGGCTGCAGTGAAGAAAGCCGCCGCTTTGGTGGCTGGTGGAAAGATGTCGGCCGATGCCATCGATGAGGGTTTTTTTTCGTCATTGCTGTCCACTGCCGATCTGCCTGACCCGGACCTGCTGATCCGCACCGCCGGAGAGATGCGCATCAGCAACTTTTTGCTCTGGCAGATCGCCTATACCGAAATATGGGTAACCCAACGGCTGTGGCCCGATTTCAGCCAACAGGATCTCTTGCAGGCCATCGCTGATTTTAAGAACCGGGATCGCCGTTTCGGCGGACTGAGCCGACAGGATAAAGGTGAAAAACATGTTTAAAACCAGGGTAATCACCGCCCTGACCGGCGTCACCATCATCCTGTTCTGCCTCTATCAGGGCGGAATGTTTTGGAAAGGCCTGTTTTTCGTTATGGCGGTAGTATCGCTTTACGAATATCTAGACATGATGAAGCACAAAAACATTCCGGTACTGTGGCTGCCGGGTTATGGCCTTTTGCTCCTCTTGTGGGCTGCTCCGCTCCTGTCTGAAGAGTTGATCTGGGCAGGTCTTACGGCAGTCGGCCTGGCGATGGCGGCTTTCGGGGTATGGTCCTATCCCCGCATTACTATCGCAGAGCTTTCCTTAAACTTGTTCGGGCCGTTTTACCTGGGTTTAACCCTGCAGTATTCCCTGCGCGTGTTAAACCTGGCCGATCCTTTTTTGATCATGCTGTTGGCTCTCCTGTTGACCTGGGCCAGCGATGTGGGGGGCTATGCGGTGGGCATGTTATGGGGGAAGCGCAAGCTGGCGCCTCAATTGAGCCCCAAAAAAACCTGGGAAGGCGCTCTGGGCAGCGTGTTATTCTGCCTCTTTATTGCGCTGACATATGCTCATTTTACTGCGCTAGCTCCGGTAAAGAGCGCATATCTTATAATATTAGCACTGCTGGCCAGCCTGGCAGCCCAGCTGGGTGATTTATTTATGTCGGCAATAAAACGTTATTTCGGTGTTAAGGACAGCGGTTTTATCATCCCGGGGCATGGCGGCATGTTAGACCGCTTTGACAGCTTTATCTTGGTACTGCCGCTGGTATACTACGGCTTTCATTTCCTGATGTAGCACCAGCCCAACCATATATAAAAAGGAGGGTGCCAGATGGATCCGGAATTGCTCAAATACACCAAAACTTTTATCAAACTGGGAATTGCTGTTCTGGTTCTGGTGATAATCTATCTGTTCATGTCGGTTGTGGCCCCTGCCCTGATTGCTGTTTTGGCCCGGCTTCCCGAGGTGTTCCTGCCTTTTATCATCGCAGTTTTGCTGGCGGTATTGATTGAGCCCCTGGTGGTGTTTTTTGAGGTAAAACTGAAGTTTAACCGCGCCCTGGCCACATCAGCCAGCCTCCTCCTGGTGGTAGGGGCCTTTATTTACCTGGTTTCGCTGGTGGTCTCGGTGGTGATCAGCGAGATAACCCGTCTATTCCCGCTGCTGGCGAATTATTCGGATCAGGTGGCGGCGCAGATCATCGACGCCGTCAGCAATTTTCAATGGTTTTATGTACAGCTCAATCTGCCCCCTGCCGCCCAGGCGGCTATCGAAAACAATCTGCAGAAAGGCGTGGATGTGCTTTCCGGCTTAATGAACAGCACCATTGACGGCCTGACCCAGTTATTGTTGATACTGCCCGGACTCCTGGTTTTCATGATAATCACCACCGTAGCCACTTATTTTATTATCAATGACCGTTCCGTGATCAGAACCTTCATCCTGAGCAGCCTGCCAGGGAGCTTCCGCTCTCAGACCAATAATGTGGTCACCCAGCTATTTCAGGCTTTGACCGGCTTCGCCAAGGCCTATAGCATTCTCATCACCATCACAGCCATCATCACCATGGTCTCCCTGAAGCTGCTGGGAATTAAATATATCCTCACCATCGGGCTCCTGGTAGGGCTTTTGGATATCATGCCGGTGTTAGGCCCCGGGGTGGTATTTCTGCCCTGGGCTTTATACAATATCTTGGTTGGCCAGACCGGTCTGGGGGTAAGCCTTCTGGTGATTTATTTGGTGATTTCAGGGGTGCGCCAGGTTTTAGAGCCTAAAATAGTAGGAGACAATATAGGCCTTCACCCCCTGGCCACTTTGATCTCTTTATATGTCGGCTTGCAGCTGGCCGGAACCACCGGACTCATCCTGGGCCCGGTGCTGCTGGTCATACTGATCGCCAGCCACCGGGCCGGCATGCTGGAGCGTTTTGATTGGAGGAAAAAAAATGAGGTCTGACGGCAAAACCGGAGTGGTGGTATTGGGATCAACTGGATCGATCGGCCGCCAGGCCCTGGATGTGATCGATAAATACCGGGATCGTTTCAGCCTGCTGGGCATAGCGGCATATAACGAAGCAGCCTTGCTGCAAGAACAGATAGCAAAATTTCAGCCCCGGATGGTGAACGTAACCGACCAGAGGGCATATATGGCCTTAAAAGCGGGCTTGCCTGCAGGAACAGGGCTATCCCTGGGTATGGAGGCCATGTGTGAACTGGCTGCCTGGCCTGAAGCCGATATTGTCCTGGTGGCAGTAAGCGGGGCTATAGGCATAGAACCAACCCTGACCGCGATTGCAGCCGGCAAACGGGTGGCCCTGGCCAATAAAGAAACCCTGGTTGCAGCCGGGGATCTGGTAATGCACCGGGCGGCCCGGGAGGGAGTCATGATTTTGCCGGTGGACAGTGAGCATTCCGCGATTTTTCAATGCCTGGCCGGGGAAGAAGCCCATTTGCATAAGATCTGGTTAACCGCCTCCGGCGGGCCGTTTCGTGGTTATTCACCGCAGCAGATGCGGAATGTAACCGTAGCCATGACCCTCAAGCACCCCACCTGGATGATGGGGCCCAAGATTACGGTCGACTCGGCCACCTTGATGAATAAAGGACTGGAAGTGATCGAAGCTCACCATCTCTTCAAGGTGGATTACGATTCCATTGAGGTGGTGGTACATCGGGAGAGCGTGGTACACTCCCTGGTGGAATTTACCGACGGTTCCTTCCTGGGCCATTTAGGGCCGCATGATATGCGCATCCCCATACAGTATGCGCTGACTTATCCGGAGCGTATGGAGAGCCCGGCAGTAGGCCTGGATCTCACCGCTTTGGGAGCGCTGCACTTTGAAAAGCCTGACCGGGCGAGCTTCCCGGCTCTGGACTTAGCTTATCAGGCCGGCAAGGCCGGGGGTACCATGCCGGCGGTTATGAACGCTGCCAATGAGGTGGCGGTCTCGGCTTTTCTCGCCCAGCAATTGAGTTTTATGGGTATCGTGGATGTGGTCACTGCGGTGATGGAAAAACAACATCAGAAAGCGGCTTCGGATTTAGAGACTATTCTGGCTGCAGACCGATGGGCCAGAAAAGAGTCTGAAATGATAATACAGCAGCTGGCTGCAAAACGGGTATAATGATAATTATAGATTAGAGTCCGTAAAGGAGGCATACGATGTCAATTATCCTCACTGTGATAGTACTGGGTGTTCTTATTTTTGTTCATGAATTAGGACATTTTCTCACCGCGCGTGCGGTCGGCATCCCGGTTTATGAGTTCGCTCTGGGTTTTGGCTACAAAGTGATCTCATTCACCAAAAACGGGGTGGAGTATTCTTTACGGCTCATCCCCCTGGGGGGGTTCGTACGCATGGCGGGGGAAGAGCCCGGAGACAATGAAGACCCCAACGGCTACAGCCACCGCACCCCTCTGGAAAAGATCAAGGTGGCGGTGGCCGGGCCTTTTATGAATCTTTTCCTGGGCCTTTTGATCTTTATATACAGTTATGCTTTTATCGGATTGCCTTCAGCCACTAACGAGCCGGTAATCGGCAGAGTCATAAGCGGCGAACCGGCTGCGGCCGCAGGCGTTCAGCCCGGAGACCGGGTCCTGGCCATTGACGGGGAGGCCATCGGCTCCTGGGAACAAATCACCGCTGTGATGAGCCAGAAGCACCCCGGTGAGAAGATCACCCTCACCATTCAGCGTCAGGAACAGACTATGAATCTGGAGATGGCGCCGCGTCAGAGCAGCAGCACCGGGAATCCGGCTATCGGGGTTATGGGTCAGGTTGTATATGAAAAACAAGGTATTTTACAATCCATATCCTATGGCTTTCAACAGACCTTTATGCTGACCGGGGCTTTGTTAAGCGGCTTATGGACCATCATCACCGGAGCCGCCTCTTCCGGCGATCTGGCCGGACCGGTGGGGATCACTATGATGGTAGGGGAGGCGTCGCAGTATGGGGCCATCTTCTTGCTATCGTTCATCGCTTTTTTGAGCATTAATCTGGGGATCTTAAACCTTCTGCCCATACCCGCTCTGGATGGAGCCCGGGTGGTATTCGCCCTGGCCGAGCTGTTGCGGCGCAAACCCATTGATCCGGAAAAAGAGGGTTTCATTCACTGGCTGGGGTTTCTTTTCCTGATGCTGATTATAGTTTTCGTAACCTACAACGATATACTGCGATTGATAAAGGGTTAGTATGATGAGAAGGAGAACCCGGGTCGTCAAGCTGGGCGGGCTGCTGATCGGCGGAGGCCACCCGGTGTCGGTGCAGTCCATGACCAGCACCGACACCAGAGATATCGCCAAGACTGTCGCTCAGATTCAAGCTCTGGAAAAGGCGGGCTGTGAACTCATAAGGGTGGCGGTGGTGGACCAAGAGGCCGCCCAGGCTATAGCCGAGATTAAGAAACACATCACTATCCCTCTGGTAGCCGACATTCACTTTGATTACCGCCTGGCTTTGCTGAGCATCGCCTCGGGATGTGACGGCCTGCGTCTAAATCCCGGCAATATTGGGGCAGCCTATAAAGTCCAGGAAGTGGTGAGGGCCTGCCGGGACAGGGGCATACCGATTCGTATCGGGGTTAACGCCGGTTCTTTGGACAAGATCATAGCTCAAAAATACGGAGGCACAACCGCTCATGCCCTGGTGGAGAGCGCCCTGGCCCATGTGAACATACTGGAGGCCATGAATTTCGACAACTTAAAAATATCCCTGAAAGCCTCTTCCGTACAGCTGACCGTCGAGGCTTACCGGCTGATCAGTGAAATGGTCGACTACCCGCTGCACATCGGTATCACCGAGGCCGGCACCATGGAAAGGGGTTTGATCAAATCATCCCTGGGCCTGGGCATCCTTCTGGCCGAGGGGATCGGCGACACTATGCGGGTGTCTTTAACGGCCGATCCGGTAAACGAGGTATGGACGGCCTACGAAATTTTGCGTGCCTTGGGGCTGCGTCAACGCGGGGCCGAACTGATTTCCTGCCCCACCTGCGGCAGGTGTGAGATAGATCTGATAAAAACCGCCCGGCAAATCGATCAGCGGCTGCGGGAAATAGCGGCGCCCATCAAGGTGGCGGTGATGGGATGCGTGGTCAACGGGCCCGGCGAAGCGCGCGAGGCCGATATAGGGGTGGCCGGGGGCAAAGAAGTCGGGTTGTTGTTCAAAAAAGGAGAAGTCATCCGCAAAATTCCGGAGAGTCAATTGACTGAAGCATTGCTTGCGGAAATCATCGCACTCTTGGAGCAAAATGAAGAATCTGCCAAATCGCCTGAGTAAGGAGGAGGTTATATAATGCGCTGTTCCCAGTTGTTTTATCCGACCCTGAGAGAGGTGCCCAGCGAAGCTGATGTAATCAGCCATCAATGGCTGTTAAGAGCCGGATTTATTCGCAAGACCACATCCGGGGTGTATACCTACCTCCCCCTGGGCTACCGGGTTATCAAAAAGATCACCGAAATCGTGCGCCAGGAGATGGATCGGGCCGGTGGGCAAGAGGTGATGATGCCTATCGTTCAGCCCGCTGAATTGTGGCAAGAATCCGGCCGCTGGGATGTTTATGGAGATGAGATGTTCCGCCTGCGGGATCGCCATCAGCGGGCTTACTGTCTGGGGCCCACCCATGAAGAGATTATCACCACCCTGGTGGATGCGGATGTTCACTCTTACCGGGATCTGCCCCTGTTGTTGTATCAGATCCAGAACAAGTATCGTGATGAGATAAGGCCCCGTTTCGGATTGATGCGCGGCCGCGAATTCATCATGAAAGACCTGTACTCTTTCGATGTGGATCAGGAAGGACTGCAGGTCTCTTATGAGAAAATGCGCGAGGCCTACAATCGCATTTACCAGCGCCTCATACTGTCCTATCGCATGGTTGAAGCTGACAGCGGCGCCATCGGGGGCAATGCCAGCCACGAATTCATGGTTCTGGCTGAAACCGGAGAATCCGAAATCGTCTATTGCGACAGCTGCGAATATGCCGCCAATGTGGAAAAAGCCGTGTGCAGCCCGGCTGCAGCCGGAGAGGCTGCGGGAGGTCGGGAATGCGGTGAAATGGTTACCATCTCTACTCCCGGCCTGAGGACCATCGCCGACCTGGCTGAACATATGGGCATCCCTGCGGAGGAGCAGGTCAAAACTCTTTTCTACACCGCTGATCAGGTGTTGGTGGCGGCGTTGGTGCGGGGCGACCGGGAACTCAATGAAATCAAGCTTAAAAACGCCCTAGGATGCAATGAATTGCTGATGGCCGACGAGGCTCTGGTGCGGCAACAGTGCGGAGCCGGATTCGGCTCTCTGGGTCCGGTGGGGTTAAAAGTGCCTCTGTATGCGGACCTGGAAGTGCCTCTGATGGCTAAAATCAGCTGCGGCTGCAACCGTGACGACTATCATTACAGTCAGGTGAAATTCGGCCGTGATTTTGAAGCCACAGCCGTTTTAGACCTGCGTTCGGCAGAGGTTGGAGACCCCTGCCCCCACTGTGAAGGCCATCTTCTAAAAATGCGGGGTATAGAGGTGGGGCATATCTTTCAGTTGGGATTGAAATACTCCCTGGCCATGGGCGCCGCTTATCTTGACAAAGACGGGCAGCAGAAGCCTTTTGTGATGGGGTGCTACGGCATCGGGGTATCGCGCACCATGGCGGCCGCGGTGGAGCAAAACCACGACCAGGACGGCATCATTTGGCCGCTTCCCATAGCCCCCTACCAGGCTATTGTGGTGCCGGTCAACGCGAACAAAGCTGAGCAATGGGAGGCGGCCTGGAGGGTTTATGAACAGCTAAAGAACCTGGGGGTTGAGGTCTTGATCGACGACCGCGATCAGCGCGCCGGGGTTAAATTCAAGGACGCTGATCTGATCGGCATACCCCTGCGCATTACCATTGGCCCCAAATCATTGCAGGAAAACCAGGTGGAATTGAAGAAGAGATGGGAAAGTGAAAACCGGCTTATTGATATCGACCAGGTAGCCAGAGAGGTAGCCGAAATAATAAAACAGGCCGACCAGGTCCTGATAGGATAAAAATAGTGGATGTGGAAGTATGACCATTTACGAGGTTGTCTTTAAACTAGCCCTGGCTGGAATACTGGGGGGATTGATCGGCCTGGAGCGCGAAAGTCTGAGCCGGCCGGCTGGACTGCGCACCTATACTCTGGTCTGTGTGGGCTCCACCCTGGCGATGATTGTTTCTATCGACATATACCTGCAGTACTACCATACCGTAAATGCCGATCCCGGCCGTATTGCCGCCCAGGTAGTCAGCGGGATCGGTTTTTTGGGAGCAGGAACCATCATGCGTGAAGGCTCCACCGTGCAAGGCTTAACCACCGCTGCCGGGCTGTGGGTTGTAGCCTGCATCGGCCTTGCGGTTGGAGCCGGGCTGTATCTTCCTGCAGTGGCCACCACCCTTTTGATCCTGTTCGTGCTCATCTACTTCATCCGCTTCGAACAACGTTTCACCGGGCGCAGGGAATATAAAGGCCTGGTTCTGGTGGTGGAGGACCGGCCCGGGCAGGTAGGCGTAATTGGATCGGTTTTAGGTGAAATGAACGTGCTGATTAAAAATATTCAGCTAAATCGCCTGGAAGGCGATGATCTGGAGATCGAGTTATTGCTGCAGATCCCTTCCAACACCTCGGTCGAACAGGTTATGGAACAGCTGGGTGAGATGCAGGATATCCGCAGCATTTATCGTTTGAATTAGGTTGGCACCGACCAGCCGGTGATCTTTTGGGATAGGGGATGGAGATTTTGACGAAGAGCGCAGATTTTTTTGCGCTGTTATATAATGACTTCCAATTCTGCCAGGCTGGTGCCTGGCAGGGTTCTGTTATACAGAAGGTGGAGGTGTACTCGTCACGCAAGCTGTGGCGGCTGCTGGTTGAAGTGCCGCAGCCTTTGCCGGCCGGCATATTGGAAGAGACCGCAAACTGCCTGCAGAGCAGCCTGGACTGTGAGGTGGGGGTCGAGCTTTTAACACAGCTCGACGATGCCGTCCTGGAAGCGGTGGTGAGAGATCACTGGGATTCGATCCGGCTTCTCCTGGAACAGCAGGAATCCAGCCCGTTGTGGAAGGTGGAGAACCAGCGCCTGGATCTGATAGCCGGGCACAGGCAGCAATACCAGGCCTTGCTGGATATAGAGGCCTGCAGCCGGATTTCGCGGTGGTTCAAGGAAAACTACGGGCTGCAGGTGATTTCCCGCGTCAGGTTGCAGGAGAGCCCCCAAGAGAACGGCTCTAAGAATTCTCAAACCCTTATCCCCGCTGCCGAATACCAGGTTTTGAGCTACGACGTCTCCGCCTCAAAACCCCGCAAAAACGCATCTAGAGGGAAATCCAGAGCCAAAGCCGCCCTGATCAGGATGAGCGACCTGCAGGAAGGCCAGCAGGGCATCAGGGTGGAGGGACAGATATGGCATAAAGAGATCAAAGCCATCCGCGGCGGGCGCTGCGCGGTGGAATACTATCTCACTGATTATACCGGGAGTGTCATCGTAAAACAATTTCTGGATAAACCTGCAGACGACCATTTACTGATCGATCAATGGATAACGGCCAACGGGGACATACGCTATGACCCTTTTACCCATGAGGCCGTCTTGTTCGCCGCTGCCATTGAAAACATGGAAGCTCCGCAACGCCAGGATCAGGCCCCCGAAAAAAGGGTGGAGCTGCATGTCCATACCAAGATGAGCGCTTTGGACGGACTGGCGGAGGTGGAACAATTGGTAGCCCGGGCTGCACAGTGGGGCCATCAGGCTATCGCCATCACCGACCATGGCTGTGTGCAGGCCTTCCCGGACGCCTGCCATGCGGCTCAGAAACACCATATCAAGGTCATTTACGGGGTTGAGGCCTACCTCTATGAAAAAGATATCAAAGAACGCGCCTATCATGTCATCATTCTGGCCCGCTCGGCTGAAGGTCTGCGGAATCTGTACCAGTTGATCACCTTGTCTTATCTGCATCATTTTTATAAAAACCGGCCCCGCATCCCCCGGGCCGAACTTTCCAAATATCGCCGGGGCTTGTTGATCGGCAGCGCCTGTCAGGCCGGAGAGGTGTATCAGGCCTTTTTGAAGGGCTTATCCCGGGAAGAACGGCGCAGCGTTGCGGAGTTTTACGATTACCTGGAAATACAGCCCCTCAGTAATAATGAATTCTTGATAAACCAGGGTACCTTGCCGGACCGGGAAGCCTTACAGGAGATCAATCGCCAGATCATCGCTCTGGCCGCGGAACTGGGCAAACCGGTAGTGGCTACCGGGGATGTGCATGTTCTGGAGCCGCATGACGGCATCTTGCGCACTATCATTCAAGCCGGTCAGGGTTATGATGACGCTGAGTCCGATCACCCCCTGTATTTGCGCACCACCGAGGAGATGCTGGCCGAGTTCGCCTATTTGGGCGACGAACTGGCCCGGCAGGTGGTTGTTGAAGGCCCCAACCAGATCAACGCCATGGTGGAAATGGTGCAGCCGGTACCGGACGGTTTTTATCCGCCCCAGATTGAAAGTGCCGGGGAAGAGATCACCGCCCTGGCCTGGGAGCGCGTCAGGGAACTCTATGGTCAGGTGCTTCCCGAGGTGGTGGAAAGCCGCATCAAGAAAGAACTGTACTCCATCACCGAGCACGGTTTCAGCGTCTTATATCTGATCGCCCATAAGCTGGTACAGAAATCCAATCAGGATGGTTATGTGGTCGGTTCACGAGGTTCGGTGGGATCGTCTCTGGTAGCCTATCTGACTGGGATCACAGAGATAAACCCCTTGGCTCCCCATTATTTATGCCCGGATTGCGCTTATTCGGAATTCGTCGCCGCCGGTTTCTCCTGCGGGGCCGACCTGCCTGATAAAAACTGTCCCTGCTGCGGAAGGGAATTATTGAGGGATGGTTTTGACATCCCCTTTGAAACCTTCCTGGGATTTGAAGGTGACAAGGTGCCGGATATTGACCTCAATTTTTCAGGAGAATACCAATCCAGGGCCCATCAGTATGTAGAGGAACTTTTCGGCAGCGAAAACGTTTTTCGCGCCGGTACGGTTTCCACCATCGCTACCAAAACCGCCTTCGGATTTGTCAAAAAATACAGCGAAGAACGGGATCTCAGCTACAAAAACTCGGAGATCAACCGCCTGGTCAAGGGGATCACCGGGGTTCGAAAGACCACCGGCCAGCATCCCGGGGGCCTGATTGTGGTTCCAAAGGATCGTGATATACTGGAGTTTACCCCCTTGCAGCATCCCGCCGACAACAAAGATTCGGGCATTATCACCACCCACTTTGAATACCACGCCATCGGGGATCAGCTGGTGAAACTGGATATACTCGGCCACGATGATCCCACTGTCATCAAGGAACTCGAGGACTTGACCGGAGTAAAGGCCGCTACCGTCAGAATGGGCGACAAGACCACCATGCAGATTTTTTCCGGGCTTGAGCCTCTGAGCCTGGAGCCCGAAGTTATTAACAGCACTGTGGGCACCTTCGGCATTCCCGAGTTTGGCACCCGCTTCGTGCGGCAGATTCTGGAGACTACCCGGCCGTCCACGATGTCTGAATTGATCAGGATATGCGGGCTTTCCCACGGCACCGACGTATGGCTGAACAATGCCCAGGAACTGGTGCAGTCCGGGGTGGCGCAGCTCAATGATGTTATTTGCACCCGTGATGATATCATGCTTTACCTGATTCAGTTGGGGATGGACCCTCAAAAAGCCTTTAAGATCATGGAAAAGGTGCGCAAGGGCAAAGGGGTCAACCGGGAAGAAGAGGAGCAGATGCTGTCCTGTTTTACCCCTTCCTGGTATGTCGACTCCTGCCGTAAGATCAAGTACATGTTCCCCAAAGCGCACGCGGCCGCCTATGTGACCATGGCCTTCCGCATCGCTTTCTACAAAGTGCATTACCCGCTGGCCTTTTACGCCAGCTTTTTCAGTGTTCGGGCCGAGGATTTCGAGGCCGAGACCATGCTGGGAGGCTACCAGTTTATACAGAAGCGGATCCAGGAGATTGAGAAACAAGGCATGAAGGCCAGCGCCAAAGACAAGAAACTCCTGCCCTACCTGGAGGTGGCCCTGGAAATGTATGCGCGCGGCTTCTGCTTTTACCCCGTGGATATCTATAAGTCTCATGCCATCAAGTTCCAGGTGCAGGGAGATGGATTGTTGATGCCCTTTTCGGCCCTGCCTAACGTGGGGGCTGCAGCTGCGCAGAGCATCGTCAGGCTTCGCGGGGAAACCCCCTTCCTGTCGGTGGAGGAATTGCAGATGCGTACTCATATGAATAAAACCACTCTGGAGATGCTGAGAAAATACGGCTGCCTGGAAGGCCTGCCCGAGAGCGCCCAGTTGAACCTTTTTGCCTGAGGGCGGGGCGAGCCCGGCCGCCGCGATTTAGAACTCTAAAGCAGCTTGAATAGAATTGAGAAATTGTGTTATACTCTTAATGAGCTGGTAATAGTTTGGTTTCATGAGTGGGTTCTTGCCCACTTTTTCTATTGTATAATGCCAAACTAAGGCTCTTAAGATGCGGAGGAAAAGGGATGAACATGAATAAGGCCGCCCTTTTGGAAAGCCTGGTGGCAGAACCCCTGGCCAAATTGGGATTGGAGCTGGTGGAAATTGAGTATAAGCGTGAAGACGGCGACCGCATCCTGCGGATATTTATCGACCGCGAAGAGGGTGTGGATTTAGAGTCCTGCAGCGCAGCCAGCCGCGCAGTGAAGGATCTCGTCGACGAAGCCCAGGTAGAATACGACCATATGGAAGTTTCCTCGCCGGGACTGGACCGGGTCATAAAAACCGACCGGGACCTGCTGCGCTTTAAGGGGGCGCGAATCAAGGTCAAGACCCTGCAGGCTTATTCCGGACCACGCAAGATTATCGGTGTTTTACAGGGCTTTACTGAAGAGAAAATCAGCCTGTTAAACCAGGATGATAACCTGGTCGACATACCGCGCGACATGATCTCGATAATCAGGTTGAAACCAGACTTTTAGAGGAGGAAGCACCATGTCCAATGAGTTGATTCAAGCCTTAAATGAGATAGAGCGGGAACGGGGGATTCCCAAGCTGGCTCTTATAGAAGCAATAAAATCAGCTTTAAATACCGCCTATAAGAAAAATTTTGGCGTGGCCCAAAACGTAAGCGTGGATTTCGATGAAATGAACGGGGATGTGCACGTTTACTCGCAAAAAAAAGTGGTCGAAAAGGTCGAAGACACCCGTCTGGAAATACAATTGGATGAAGCCCTGGAGTTGTATCCCGACTGCCAGGTTGAAGATATGGTCTATGTAGAGGCCACACCAACCAATTTTGGGCGGATCGCCGCGCAAACCGCCAAGCAAGTGGTGATCCAAAAGCTGCGCGAAGCCGAACGCAGCTTGATCTATCAGGAATTCCGGGAGCGCGAGGGCGAAATCGTAACCGGCACGGTGCAGCGCATCGAAGCCAAAACCGCTTATGTGAATCTGGGCCGAACCGAAGGCATCATGCTGCCCTCTGATCAAATCGGCGGGGAGAGGTATGAGGTTGGTCAACGCATCAAAGCCTATATATACGAGGTAAAGGACACCCCCAAGGGGCCTAACATCTTCGTATCCAGGTCGCATCCTTTTTTCTTAAAAAGACTGTTCGAATTAGAGGTGCCGGAAATCTATGACGGCATCGTAGAGATTCGCACCATTGCGCGGGAGGCAGGTTCCAGGTCCAAGATCTCGGTGCATTCTTATGACGAGAAGGTTGACCCGGTAGGGGCCTGTGTGGGTCCCAGAGGCTTTCGGGTGCAGAATGTGGTGTCCGAGCTGGGCGGAGAAAAAATTGATATAATCAGGTATGATAAGGATCCAAAGCGTTTCATCGCCAATGCCTTGAGCCCGTCCAAGGTCTTGAATGTCATACCCAATGAGGAAGAGAAGGTAGCCCGGGTTATCGTACCCGATTACCAGCTCTCGCTGGCCATCGGCAAGGAGGGCCAGAACGCCCGTTTGGCCGCCAAGCTGACTGGCTGGAAGGTCGACATCAAGAATGAAAGCCAGTATCTGGCCGAAATAGAGGAATTGGGCGCAGACCTGGAGCAAGAGGACGAATTCGAAGAATATGGCGAGGACCAGGAACAAGAAGCCGAATTTGATGATGATGCGGAGAACGATGAATATGGCCAGGATGCGTAAACTCCCGCTGCGCATGTGTGTGGGATGCCGGGAAATGAAAATAAAAAAAGAACTGATTCGTATAGTCAGGTCGCCGGATGGTGAGATTGTGGTGGACAGCACCGGAAAAAAGGCCGGCCGCGGGGCTTATATTTGCCCTGACCTGCAGTGCTTTAATAAAGCGGTTAAGTCCAAAAGCATCCATAAGGCCCTGGAACATGATATCCCTGCAGAGGTTCTGGCTGCGATAGAAGCCAAAATTGCGGGGATGAATTCGTAAGGATGTGAGGTATTGCTCAAATTGTATAACCTGCTGGGTCTGGCCATGAGATCGGGAGCGGTTTCATCGGGGGCTATGGCAGTAAAGAATAGTCTGCTTCGTAATCGAGCCTATTTATTGATCATGAGTAGCGATATATCTGAAAAGACCAAAGAATCCCTGGTAGCCTGGTGTGAGAAGCAGAACATCCCCTGGTTGGCGGGGGGCGATAAGTATCGCCTCGGCAATGCGGTGGGCAAGGCTTATCGGGTAGCGGTGACAGTAAATGACGAAGGCATAGCCAGGCAAATATTAAAAGTCTATGCTGCGGGAGATGAGCCAAATACGACGGGGGTGGTTGAATGGCCAAAGTAAGAGTGCATGAAATAGCAAAAGAACTGGGTAAATCCAGTAAAGAGATGGTTGATATCCTTCAGAAATTGGGCCTTGATGTGAAGAACCACATGAGTACCATGGAGGATTCTCAGGCCAGTTGGGTCAGGAAACAACTGGCAGATAAGGATAAAGGCAGTCAAGGTCCACAAGAAACGGCGGCGCCATCAAAACCTAAAAGCGAGACTTCAGCACCGCGGGGTCCTGCCGGTGCTGCGGACCGCCCTCCCTCAAAACGGCCTAGTCCCCAACCGGAACGTGCTCCCCAAACCTGGCGCCCAACCCAGGGAGAAGCGCCAAGAGAAGGTTCAGGCCAACCGCAGTCCAGGCAACAAACGCAGCCCAGGGGTACGCAGCAGCAAAGGCAGCCGCAAGGCGACCGCCCCCAGCAGCAAAGGCAGCCGCAAGGCGACCGCCCCCAGCAGCAAAGGCAGCCGCAAG